>Ga0256913_10000353_pt1 | contig 23621 bp, 19 predicted proteins | sample Axial_MatmetaG_FD_185970 | JGI IMG/M metagenome (GOLD analysis project Ga0256913, IMG submission 185970) | Deep-sea worm associated microbial mat communities from Axial Seamount, Juan de Fuca Ridge, Pacific Ocean - Axial_Mat | ecosystem: Environmental > Aquatic > Marine > Oceanic > Microbial... | reverse complement strand
CGAGAAAAAATCATAAATATCTGCGTTAATCTGCGTCAGAAACATCTTAGCGAACTTAGCGACTTCTTAGCGTTCTTTGCGAGAAACGAATCATAAAAATCAGCGAAAATTTGCGTCAGAAAACACCTTTGCGAGAGAAAATAATAGAATTTAATATCCAACACCAAGTACTTTACCTCTTTACCAAAAATAATATTTATCTAATACTTTCTTAATGTCTTAATGGTTTATTAAATTTGCAAGATAAAAAATGAATATCAATATAATATGAAAAAACTAACATATATAATAATAAGTATAATATTAATAAGCTCTTGTTCTACTCTAAAAATAGAGAAAGTAAACAGCAATAGCGATATTAAAAAAAACGGTTTTGTTTATAATTTACCTAAGACACAATTAAATATTGAGTTCACGGTAGTAAAAACAAAATACTACAAAGGCCCTTTTAGCGATTACTCCGAAGAATATTTAGGATTTGATAATGTAATTGAAACAAATGAGATTAAATATGAGATTGCATCAATAAACATAATCCCAAAATTAGTAAACGACACATCGCAAACTTATTTTGTATCGGGTAAATCAAAGGATTTTAAAACTTATAATTATTTTGATAACACAATGGTTTTAAAATCGATAAACAAAGAAAACGAAACAAACAATAATAGTGTTTATCAATACAATATTAAAAAACAAATTACCGAAGACGAGCATTATATTCCTTTTAAGGATATCACAATAAAACCTTTAGTGATAGAAAAAAACGATACAATTTGGAAAAATATTTTGGTTGACAGTGTTTATAAACGTGTGCCAAAAATCAACAAAGCTATTGCACCAAGCACCACAAAAGACCAAGCGTTTAATGCATCAAAATTTATTTTTAAGATAAGAAAACGCCGTTTGCGTGTTCTTGCAGGAATGGACGAAAAATATCCGAAAGGAGATGCACTTAAAAAAATAATTAAAGAACTTGACGAATTAGAAGAAGCTTACGTAGAACTTTTTACAGGCAAAACAATATCTGATACAGTAATATATACTGTTAATATAGTGCCAAACAAAGAAAATAAAATAAGCGAATTAGTTGTAAATTTTGATGCTAAAAACGGATTTAGTAAAAATGCTATCGATAAAATATTAATTAGTATTTCTAAAGAAAACGAAAATCTTGTTTTAAGAAAAATAGAAAACAAAGAAAAAACAAATAACCGGTTTACTTATAGAATTCCTGAGAATGCAATGGTATCTATTTCGTTTGAAAACAAAGAAATTTACAGAACCACAATACCTGTTTCGCAATACGGATATGTAAATTATTTAAACAAAAACTCTTTTAATAAAGAGGTGCTTTTTAATGAACAAGACGGGAACTTACTTTATATTAAATAAAAAATGGACATACTCAATTAAATGGGAATTTTACTAAAAAAGAAGCTATGTTATTAGCTGCTTATATGAACTCTGGAGCATTAGCATGTAAAATTACAGTAAATAAGATTGAAGTTAAAAAGCCAAAAAAATAGACTAATGATTACAATAAACACAATAGTATCGCTACAAAAAGAGATTAACAAGCTAAAAGCGGAAAACAAAACAATTGGTTTTGTACCAACTATGGGAGCTCTTCACCAAGGTCATTTATCGCTTGTAGAATATTCTAAAAAACAAAGCGATATTACTGTAGTAAGCATTTTTGTTAACCCAACACAATTTAACAACAAAAGCGATTTAGAAAAATATCCAAGAACAATAGAACAAGATTTAGAAATGCTTAAAAGCAAAAATGTTGATATTGTTTTTATGCCCGACGAAAAGGAAATGTACCCCGAAAAAGATACTCGTAAATTCAATTTCGGAAATTTAGAAACCGTTATGGAAGGTAAGTTTCGCGATGGTCATTTTAACGGAGTAGCTCAAATTGTTAGCAAACTTTTCGATTTTGTAAAACCAAACAAAGCTTTCTTTGGTTTAAAAGATTTTCAGCAAGTTGCAATAATAAAAGCAATGGTTCGCCAATTAGAAATGCCCATAGAAATTGTTCCTTGTTCTATTATCCGCGAGCAAAACGGATTAGCAATGAGTTCTCGCAACCAACGATTAAGCAATGAGCAAAAACAAGATGCAACAATTTTATACAAAACTCTTAAAAACATAACTGAAAACTATAAAGAATTTACTCCTACTGATTTACAAAACTTTTCTATCAAAGAAATTGAAAAAAATAGCAATTTAAAAGTAGAATACTTAGAGATTATTGATGACAATTCTCTTGAAACCATAAATAATTGGAACGAGAGCAGAAATATATCTTGCTGTGTTGCTGCCTATTGTGGCGATGTTCGTTTAATTGATAATATGCAACTAGAATAAAAATATTTGTACAAAAAAACCTTCGATTAATAAAACCGAAGGTCTTTTCAGAAATATCAAATTATTTTATAACCCTAAAACACTAGTTCCTTGATTAAAAATAATATCAACAGGAATTCCTGCTGCTGCTATTTTATCTAAATCTTTTTGTAAATCTTCGTTAATCATTCCTTTTTCTTCAATTAATTTTGTAGCAGCATCGAAATCGCCATCACCTTGAATTTTAAGAATTAAAGCACCAAGTTCGTTAGAAGCTTCTTGCATTTTTTCGAAATTAACTTTATATGTTCCTGTTTCAGGGTTTTTAGTAAAAGCTCCTTTTTCAAGAAAATAGTTAAAACGTATCATATTAGCAATACCATGAGAACTAGCAGCACCAAAACGAATAGAACGGAAAATACTTGCCATAAATGTAACGTAGTTATCCATTAAATCTTCGTCAGAAAACTCGCCACGTTCGTGCAATTTAGTAATTAAGAAAAGACCTAAAATATCTGCTTTACCTTCTTCGAGTTTAGAGTATGTCTCTTTTAACATATCTCTAACTTTTGTTTCGCCGTTTGTTTCAACTACATATTTAATTCCTAAACCGTGAGCAACTTCGTGAAACATTGTATTTTCGAAAAATGCAGTAAAGCTGATATGTTTACGTTGCGATTCGTCAATTAAAATATTAGAAATAGGTACAACCATATTATCGAATTTTGCTTTCATTACGTTTTTAAGCTGTAATTTACGGCTACCTTTTTGCAAATGAACTCTTGGATCGTTTGGTAGATTAATTGCAATATTCTTGCTACCGGCATTGCAATCGCCACCATAATAAATTACATCGTAGGCATTTAAGTCGGCATTTGAGTTTGCTTCTTCTTGTTTGTATTTATCTTCGCAAGGCAACATTTTTTGCATTTCGGGTAAAAGTGCTGCATATTTATTTAACTTCTCGCTCCACTCTTTATCTTTAACCAAGATTTGTGCGGAGTGTGCCGATTTAAACTCATATAAAGCATCTTCGTAGTTTTCTATTGCACCAACAACAAAATCTAAAGAGTTGGTTTTCATATCCATCCATGCTAAATCGCTTTCAAGATAATTGTCTGTAAGAATTGCTTCTGCTCTTAATTTAAGGTATTTTTTAAATCCTTCGTCGTCAGCTAATTCAGCAGCTTGTTTTAGTAGTTCTGATATTTTTTCTACTTGTTCTTTATATGCTTCGTGATACCAAACACACTTTAATTCACCATTCTCATCGCGGCGAATAAGTGTATATCTGCTTGATTTATTTGTATCGGCAAATGCTTCAAACTCTTCGTTTGTCATATCCACAGGATAATAATTTGCTCCTTTTGGTTTTTCGCTATATCCTTCGATAAATGCTTTATTATTGTCCAATCTGTCCCATGGACCGTAGTTTATCAGTGCATATTGTTTTTGATAATCATCAGTAAGTTTAGCTAAAAACTTGTCTTTATCTTCTGCAAAAGCGTCTTTCCAATAAATATCATCAATAATTTCACCAATCTGAATTAAAATCGGAATTACTTTTTTATCGCTTTCCGATAATTTACTTATGTCGGTTTTTAAATCAACCATTACATATTGTTCTACTTTTAACTGCATAGCTGTTTTTTCTACTCTTGCTGTATCGGCAGCATCTTTATCAGCATCATCTGTTTGTGGATTTCCACACGAAAACATTGCTCCTAGAGCAATTCCCATAATTATTAATTTGTACTTCATATATTTAAAAAATTGTTTATTTATGTCTATAAAAGTATAAAAAAGTTTTAGATTTTAAAATAAGATATGCACTAAAATAAATTTTCTGTTGATAAGAATTGTATCAGATACATTAAAATTAGAATAAATACATTATTTTTGACATCTTTAAAACTTGAGTATAATGGATTTTGAACAAGAATTTGAAAATATAAGACCTTACAATAATTCGGAGCTACAACCTGCAATAGATAAGATTATTGCAGATAAAAATTTTGATTTTATTTGTGAGTATCTGTTTCCTAACAAAGAAAAAAAAGATGTAATTAGCATTCTTAAAAGTATAAAGACTATTGATGAATTTCAATTACAATTTTCGAATAAATTTTTTACTAATATATTAAATGAAACTTCTAATGGTTTAAGTTCTTCGGGAATAGAGCAGATTAAAGGTAAAGGACATTTATTCATTGCAAACCACAGAGATATTGTGTTAGATTCGGCATTGTTACAATTAACTCTTGTTGATAATAATATTAGCACAACACAAATAACTGTTGGAGATAATCTAACAAAAAATCCTCTTTTTAAAGAATTAGGTAAACTAAACAAAATGTTTATTCTTTACCGTGGTGGAACAAAAATACAAATGTATAAGAATGCCGTTCTTCATTCTAAATACATACATAATTTGGTTCGTGAGAAAAACGAATCGCTTTGGATTGCTCAACGCGATGGTCGCACAAAAGACGGAAACGACAAAACACAACAAGGTTTACTTAAAATGCTACTTGGCGACAGGCGTGATATTGTTCAGGCACTTAAAGAACTCGATATTGTTCCAATGTCTATTTCGTATGAGCTTGAGACTTGTTTTACAGAAAAAATAAAAGAAACATATATATCGCAGCACACAGAATATAAAAAAGAAGAAAACGAAGATATGCACTGTGTTGTGGCAGGTTTTTTTAGTAATAAAAACAGAATTCATATTGCTTTCGGAACACCAATAAATAAAATTATTAATGATATTGATGAAGATAAGCTATCGAACAACGAAATTATTGATGTGTTTGTGAAAGAAATAGACAAGCAAATTTATTTTAATTATATGCTTTGGACAAATAATTATATTGCTTGGGATTTACTTAACAAAAAACAAGATTACACCGATAAATATACCGAAGAAGATAAAGCAAGTTTTGAAAAGTATATTGCAGAATCTATTAAAGATATTGATGGTAACAAGAATCAAATTAGAGAAATTGCACTTGGTATTTATGCAAACCCTGTTTCTAATAAATTGTCTGTTAAGTAATTAGTGATAAGTAATTAGGAATTAATAAGTCTCGGATTAACAGTAATGCACACATAATCAGTTATTGTTTTTCAGTATACTTGTAAATAAGGATGTTACAAATTCCATTTTTTGTTTATATAATTACTTTTGTTCCACCTGTGTTTATATGGGTGGAAAAAATAAGGCTTATTTTACTGTCAATATTTATTTTTTCAATAAGCGTTGAAATCAGCAGGTCAATTTCAACTGAAAGATTTAGTACTTGAACGAATGTTTCAATCATTTCTAAATATTACTTCTTTTATTCTGTCTGAAAATATTTGTTGAGTAATCATATTTTTACAATTTTGAAATAATCCTCCAATAGTTTCATATGCTTGAAATCTTTTGTAAAGAGCAAGTATGGAGTACTGTATAAAGCAAATTGTTGTAGATGCTATTTGTGTATCAAAGTCTTTGCTTTGATTTTTACGGCTAAGTTCTAAATAAGTCAGTATTATGTTTAAACAATTCATATAGACCATATGCTTGGTCTGACAAGAGCATGGTGATAAACCATTGCTTAATCATTGTTTTACTGTTTCTTATTTTATCAATATAGGCATACCAGTTTAAATAATTTTGCAGATATTTTGAGCTTACACCGTTGAAAGGTTTTAGAAAGTCCCTTACTTGTTTGTGTGTATTATTGACTCTTTGCAGATGTATTGATTTATCTTTCTTGTCTACATGGTCTTTTGCAAGCAGTGCTTTGTGTTTAATTTTTGGTTTGTCTTTTACAAAGGCTTTATAAGATGGGTGTTTATCCGTTATTAATATAGTGTTATTTGCCAGCTTTCCGTCAAACACCTTCTCTATATTCATCTTTGCTAAGTCGTTTTGTTTCAACTGCCGTAAGGAATTTCTCTCCATTTCTCTGTACTGCTGTTACCACTTGTATTGTTGTGGTTTTATCTTTTCCAATGTTTCTCTTGAAATCGGTTCCTCTTTTTCTGGGTTTTCTGCCTATGTCCCTACTTCCTTTAAGGCTAAGGTCCAACTCTAATTCATCACATTCTACTTCGTTCGATAATTCAACTCCGATAGTGAACTCAACACTTTGTGCCGCCAATCAAAACTTGTCTGTATGCTTATGTCTAATTCTTTTGCTATCTTTTTAATGGGCATTCCCTGTTCCATACAATTTAGATAGGATTGCCATTTGTGTTTTAATTTTATGTCATACAAGGGAGTACCTGTTGTTTCACTGTACCATTTGTTACAATCATTGCAACGGTACATCTGAACGCCTCTTTGTTTCCCTCGTTTATAGACCTTTGTACTTGAACAATGAGGACATGGTTTGTTCTTTCGCTTCTGGATTACTACCTCTTGTGCCTCTTGTAGCACTTTGCCTTGTAGTTCCTGTTCTATAAGAAGTTCACCCAATAAATTGTTCTGAACTCCAATGGGCAACTCATTGAACAATGCTTTTATTTCTTGACTAGTTTTCATTTTGTAAATGATACTAATAATTGCTGACTAAAATGGAACTTAGCCATAAATCTAAACAAATAAATAATATAACAATATTAGTTTTGTAAAAATTAATAATCTATTCTTAAAAAAATATCCTAAATTTGTAAAAGCTATAATGAAAAACCGAAAAAAGAATAGAAAATTAGGATTTGATTATTCATCTGAGGCAATTTATTTTTTAACAATTTGTTGTAAAAATAGAGAATATCATTTTGGCAAAATAGAAAATAACAAATGGGTTAAAGATACATGTAACGAATAAAAAATCTAATGAAAGAAAACCAAGAACTAGAATTATCGTGGAATTTTGTTGAGAAAACTGACCGAAATATTTTTCTTACAGGAAAAGCAGGAACAGGAAAAACAACTTTTCTGCATAAAATTCAGCAGCAAAGTTTTAAAAGAAAGGTAACCGTTGCTCCTACGGGTGTAGCTTCAATAAATGCAAAAGGTGTTACAATCCATTCGTTTTTTCAAATGCCCTTTGGTCCTATCCTGCCAGATAGCTTACAAAACGAGAACAACTCACAGTTTCAGAAGAAATTTAATCGTAAGAAAATAGATATAATAAAAACATTAGATTTATTAATTATTGATGAGATAAGCATGGTTAGAGCCGATTTGCTCGATGGTATTGACCAAGTGCTTCGCCGATACAGAAACAAAGACAAGGTTTTTGGCGGTGTTCAAGTTCTTATGATTGGCGATTTGCAGCAACTTGCACCTGTTGTTAAACAAAACGATTGGCAACTATTGCAAGAGCATTACGAAACACCATATTTCTTTAGCAGCAAAGCTTTTCAGCAATCTAATCCTATCGGAATTGAGCTAAAGCAAATTTTTAGACAGAATGATGAATTTTTTATTTCGATACTAAACGAAATTAGAAACAATAATATTTCTGATAGCAGCTTAGAGGAATTGAACAAAAGATATAAGCCGGATTTTAAACCAAAAGAAGAAGATGGTTACATTACTTTAACCACTCACAACGATAAAGCTAACAATATCAACAATAAAGAGTTAGACAAGATAAAATCTAACAAACGAAGTTTTACTGCAAGTATTGAAGGAGATTTTCCCGAGAATTCTTATCCAAATCATTATAAATTGGAATTGAAAATTGGTGCACAGGTTATGTTTATTAAAAACGACAGCTCACCCGACAAGAGATATTACAACGGTAAAATAGGTAAAATTGTTGATATCGATGATGAAATTGTTACTGTGCGTTGCCCAAACGATAGTTTCGATATTGAAACAACTAAGGAGCGTTGGGATAATGTTTCGTACACAATAAATTCTAAATCTAAAGAAATTGAGGAGAATATAAAAGGTTCATTCTCACAAATACCATTGCGTTTGGCTTGGGCAATTACAATTCATAAAAGTCAAGGTTTAACTTTCGATAAGGCAATTATTGACGCACAATCGTCTTTTGCACACGGGCAAACCTATGTGGCTCTTAGCCGATGTAAAACTATCGATGGCATTGTGCTTAAAAGCAAAATCAATAAAACCAGTATTATTAGTGATGGCAAGGTTACATCTTTCACAAAGAATGTTGAAGAAAATCCGCCAAGTTTAAACGATTTAAGCGAATCGCAAAAGCAATATCAGTTAAACTTGATACAAGAACTGTTTAACTATAAGCAATTGGTTTATCCGCTAAACAGACTAAACAAAATTGCATATACGGCAGGCAATAGCTTACGAGGTAATATTATTGAGCAAATTAAACTTATTAGGCAAACCGGAGTTGACGAGCTTATTAAAGTAGGCGATAATTTCCATAGACAACTGCTAAAACTTAGTGCTGATAAGCCAAATCCCGAAAAAAATACAGAAATACAAGACAGGGTTAAGAAAGGAATTGAGTATTTTAGTAAACAATCTAAAGATAATATAGAAGAAGCACTTTCAAAACTATCGTTTACTACCGACAATAAACAAGTAGATAAAGATTTAAAAGAGCAAATTGCTAAAATTGAAGAAATTATAAATAACAAAAACTTTTGCTTCGATGGCTTATCAAATGGATTTGAGACAGGTTTATATTTGGAGCTACGTGCAAAATCACTGCTTCAAAAACCAAAGAAAAAATCAAGTAGAAACTACGATTACGATAATGTTGCAAATCCCAAACTCTTTGCTGCACTTCGCGAATGGCGACATGCTACTGCCTATATCGAAGATGTAGAGCATTTTCAAATATTTACACAAAAGTCTTTATTCGAGATTTGCGAGAAACTTCCTTTAAACAAAAAGGAATTAATGGTTATTTATGGTTTCGGAAAAGTAAGAGTAGATAAATATGGCGATGAGATATTAGAAATAATTCAAGAATATTGCGAAAATAACGATTTGCACCCTATTCCTATCGAAATTCCTAAAAAGAAGAAAAAGATTGACACAAAGCTAGCTTCATTAAGTCTTTTTAAAGAAGGAAAAACTATTGATGAGATTGCAAGTGCAAGAGATTTAACCTACAACACTATTTTTGGACATTTAGCTCATTATATTGATACTGGCGAGATAAAAACAGAAGATATTATTGATAAAAGCAAGCTAAACAAACTTACCGAGCTTATTAAACAAACAAGCTACGAAAGTTTAAGCGATTTAAAATACAAACTTGGCGATGATTATTCTTTTGCCGAAGTTAGATTAGTACTTAAGCATTTAAACAAACAATAATATGGGTGGAGAAGGTACAATGCTCGCTATGATTAAAACACTTAGGAGCAATCACCCTACTGAGGAAAAACAGTTGAGTTTTTGAGCTAACGTGAAAAAAAAGTTTATTGAAGAATGAATAAAAAAGTAAAAATAATAAATGGTTAAAAATGAAACAATTAACTTTGACGTTAGTTGGGACCACTATACAAACCCCACTTAACTTCTTGAGTTAGGTTTATATATATTATATTAATAACAGTAATTATTTTCATTTTCTTTATTGAAAATTCAAATATACACAAAAAAACAAAACCCCAAGCTATTAAACAACAGCTTGGGGTTTATAACTAAACTTAATTTTTTAGTATTCTACCAGGAGTATAAGGAGCATTAATTTCGTTAAGTTTTTTCTCAATTTCTTTAATTTGTAAATCAATTTCAAATAAATCTTTACTTAAATTGTTAGCTTCTTTATTTAGTACTTCCAAGTTTTCTTTTTGTGTAGCAGTAGGAGATGCAGTAGATTCCCAAAGGGCTTCAATAAGCTCGTTTAAACGAACATTTGTAGGCATTTTTTCAGGTGGAACTTCTTCCCAACTTGCTTTAACCTTCGGTCCATTAATACTATAATTAATATTTTTAATTTTTTTAGATAAATCATTACATTTATTAATCATAGCAGTGTAATCGCCGTTTGTATTATGAAAAGCTTGTTTAAAATATTCTATTTTAGTTTTATAAGATTCTAATATTTTCTTATTTCCGGCAAATGATTTAGTTGTTTTAAGTATTTTGTTATAAAACTCTTGTCGTGCAAGCACATCTTCAACTTTTATCGATTTATTGTTTAGCGTTACTGCCTTAAACGAAACAGCTTCGGTTAGTTTCTCAGTTTTACCTTTATAAACTAAAGCCATTTCAACAGTGTATTCTCCCGGTAGTGCCAAAAACATACTGCTTGGCGATTTTTTAACATCAAATTTATCCTTTTTAATTCTTACAGGGCTTACCGATGTCATTTTTAAATCCCAATTTATTTGATGAACTCCTTTTTTAGCATTATCGTATAATTTTCGAACAATATCACCATTTTTATTTTTTATTGTGAAAACCAAATACGGTGCAATTTCTTCGTTTTCAGCATCTAGTTCTGCTTTTGTCGGTTGTGGGATTTTTTCTCCTTTTTTAAATAATTCTTTTTCTTTTTCAAGACGTAGTTCTTTTGCTGTTTTTAAATCTTCTTTAAAATAATACGTGATATTTGCTCCAAATTTTGGATTTTTAGCAGTAAAATAAGCTGCACCAACTCCATATCTATCATCTTGTTGAATATACATTTTTGCATCTCTAATAGGGAAGATTAAAGCTTTTTCGTCTAGCTTTTCTTTTGTAACATCTTGCAAAGCAGAATAGTTGTCAAGGATATAAAACCCACGTCCGAAACTTGCTATAACAAGGTCGTTTTCACGTTCTTGTATTGTAATATCTCTTATTTCTATATCCGGTAAACCGCTACCAAGTTTTGCCCAACTTTTTCCTGCATCAATAGTAAAATAAATACCAAATTCTGTTCCTGTAAAAAGTAAATCCTTGTTTTTGTAATCTTGCTCAATTGTCCAAACAGATTGCGAATCGGGTAGGTTCTCCGAAATAGAAGTCCACGATTTTCCTTTATCATTACTTACAAATAAGTAAGATTTAAAATCGCCTTCTTTCATATTATTAAACGATGCGTAAACAATATTCTCATCGAATTTAGAAGCACAAATATCGCTTATCATAGTGTATTTTGGAACACCGGAAAATGTTTCTGTTTTTCTCCAAGTTTTACCATCATCTTCGGTAACTTGAATTAAACCATCGTCAGTTCCAACATAAACCAATCCTTGTTTAACAGGCGATTCGCAAAGCGAAACAATAGTTCCCCATTGCGATGTGGAAACATCTTTTGCAACAGCGTCTGATGGCCAATATTTCCCCATTACTTTAAATTGATTGCGGTCTTCGTTGCGAGTTAAATCTTCGCTTATTTCTTGCCAGCTTGCACCTCTATCAGTGCTTTTAAACAGTTTATTTGCAGCAAGATATAATGTTTTATTGTCGTATTTACTCAAAACAAAAGGAGCGTCCCAATTCCAACGAAAAGTTAATTCATCTTCTTTTGGTTGTGGTTTTATTTTTAGTCTTTCTCGCGATTTTTTATCAAAACGATAAATATTACCATATTGATATGCAGAATAAACAATATTTGGGTCTGTTGGGTCTATTGCTTGCCAAAAGCCATCACCGCCAAGGGTATTTATCCAATCCCAAGTTGAAACTCCGCCACGGCGAAGATTTTGCGATGGTCCGCCAATGCTGTTATTATCTTGTGTTCCGCCATAAACCCAATAGAATGGCTCGCTATTATCAACAGCTACACGGTAAAACTGAGTAACAGGTAGGGTAGTTTTGTGTATATAGGTGCTACCTCCGTTCCATGTTTCGTAAACTCCTCCATCACCTGCAATCATAAAGTGCTCAGTTTGTTGCGGGTCAATCCACATTGCATGGTCGTCAACATGGCGTTGGTTTAAACCGATGTTTTTCCATGTTTTTCCATCATCATAACTTAAATGGCTGTATGTATCTATGCTATATATTTTTCCTTCATTTATAGGGTCGCAATACAGTTCGCTGTAATATTGCCCGCTACTGAAATAATCGCTCATTTTCTCGAAAGAAGCTCCTGCATTACTCGATTTAAAAATACCTCCTTTTCCGTTTGATGCTTCAAACATTATATAAACTGTATTTGAGTTTAATGGAGATACTACTATTTCCATTCCGCCTTTATCAACTCCGGGGATACCATTTGTAAGCTTGTTCCAAGTTTTTCCGCCATCAATAGTTTTGTAGAAAGCCGATTCGGGACCTCCGCCAATTTTTGTGTATTGTTTCCTTTGTCGTTGTTCTGCTCCTGCGTAAAGTATTTCGGGGTTGTTTGCGTCCATGCTGATGTTTGCAACACCTGTATTTTCGCTAATAAATAAAACTTGTTCCCATGTTTTTCCGCCATCGGTAGTTTTGTAAACTCCACGTTCTTTATTCGATGACCAAATAGAACCTTCGGCAGCAACATAAACAATATTAGGGTTTTTGGGGTGTATAATTATTTCTCCAATTTGATATGATTTGGGTAAGCCCATGTTTTTCCATGTTTTTCCGCCATCTTCCGATTTATAAACTCCGTTCCCGTAACCAATTGCCCTTTGATGATTGTTTTCGCCTGTTCCTAACCATATTATATTTGTATTGCTTGGAGCTATTGTAACACAGCCCATTGAATAAACTCCATGATTATCGAAAATAGGTTTAAAACTTGTTCCGTTATCTTTTGTTTCCCACAAATGTCCAGAAGCTGCGGCTACATAGTAATGTGCATGATTGTTTGGATCAACAGCAATATCTGCAATTCTACCAGATGTTAAAGCCGGTCCTATGCTTCGCCATTTTAAGCCAGAGAAAGTTTTTTCTAATACTGTGTCTTTTGGGTTTTCACCTTTAGCAAAACTTAAAGTAATACCTACTAAAAGGATGAATGTTAATATTATATACTTTTTCATATTAATTAGAATTAAATTTTAATAAATGTATCAACAATAGTTTAAACAATAACTTACTTATCAGTGACAAATATAAATAATATTTTTCAATTTTAAATCGTTTTTTTGTAAATGCAAACATTTATTATAGTTAATAACAGGTTGTTAACACTGTTTTCTGCTAAATTCTAAAAGAGTAAAAAAGTTGTTGTTTATGAATTTTTTTACTATTCTTAATAAAAATAGGTTTAATTACTTGACACAATGTGGTTTTAGATTGTACTTTTACTTTATGACAGAAGATGTAAAAAACTACAAAGATTGGTATATTCTCTAATGGAAGAAATTAAAGATTTAAAACATCGTTTATCAAAATATGAGAACCCCAAAAATAGCAATAATAGTTCTGTACCTCCCTCGAAAGATGAAAATAGACCAAAACGAAAAAGTTTACGAGAAAAATCATTAAATACAATATTAAACAACAAAACCTACGATAGCGATACAAAACTTAAAGTGATAATAGCTGCACTAAACGATTTTAATGTATATACTGATGGTATTAATAAAGAAATAGAACAAACAAATATAGATATAACTAAAAAACTAGATGAATTAAAAGAAAATATAGAAATAAAAGAAAACTTTGAGATAAACAAAAAACAATTCGATTTAAATCAAATGCTTAATGATATTGAGCTTATATTTAAGTTCTCTGTAGAGAATAGAAGTTTTAATATTACTAACTCCACAAACACAAGTAGAGAAATAAAAACCGACCAAGCTAAACTAAAACAAATATTTGTAAGTTTAGTAAATCATTTGTTTAACATAGGAGCAAATAAAATAGATTGTTCTTATTATATTGATGATGATAAGAATATAATATTTACATTTAACTCTGATAGGTATATTAACGACAAATTAGATGTAAATAAATTATTAGTACCTATGTATTTAGCCAATCTGGGTGGTAAAATTATGGATAATGCTAACGAAAATAATACCATTATATTTAAAATACCGGCAAAACAATCAGAAATAATTATTAATACTGATAATTCATTAAATTTCGATAACAAATCTGTTCTTATTATCGATGATGATAAAGAAAACCTATCTTACTTAGAATTTGTAATAAAAAGTTCTAAAGCTAAAATATATAAGGCATCAAATGGGGTAGAAGCATTAGATATTTTTAAAGAAAACAATAATGAATTACAAATTGTTATAATGGATATAAATATGCCCGGACTTAACGGAAACGAAGCCGCCAGATTTATGAAAGAAATCAATCCAAGCGTACCAATCCTTTTGGTAACAGCATATTCGTTCTATAACAATAAACTCCTAAATGCCGATAAAGTCTTAATAAAACCATTCTCGCCAAAAGTACTTATCGAAAATATTTCTGAGTTAGTTAACTAGAATAGAAGCATAGAATCATCTTTAAAATATCCAATACCCAACAAGGAATTATCAATAAGTAATAAGGTAAACAAAAAGAAAAGTGTTTGAACGAGTTTAGGAGTGAGTTCTTTTCTTTTCAGTGGAGGCTTTGTATTTTTAATTTACTGGCAGTGGTGCCGCTTGCTTGGTGTGCAAATTGTTATTTATTATATTTAAACAGTACTTTTTTAATATAGTAAGTATTTGTTAAAGTGTTGTATTCCTGAAAATAGGGTAGAGTAAAAATTTTGAGTTCGTTGTTTAGTGTGCAGTATACAAGATTATTTATTTCTTCGTAGAAAATACCTTGTGGCGAATAGTTTGCTTTAATAATATATGCGTTTTGTGTTTCGGCATCGAACATATATGTGTTTTGGTTTGTTGATACAATAAAGTTTTTATCGGAAATTTTGCAAACTGCTAAAATATTTTCGTTATCGAAACTGTAGCGTTCTTGCAGTGTGTTGTAAAGTAAATATAATGCACTTATTGTGGCATTGCTGCCCGAGTTGCCAAAAATTAGCACAGAATTGTCGTAAGATGGTAAAAACTCAACTGCTTCGTAGTTTAAATTTATTGATGTTTGATATATTCCTGTAGAATAATAGTATTTTTCTATTTTGTTTACTCCAATTCCATTGGAGTATGAGTTTCCTACAATATAATCGTTTTGTATGCAAAACAAGTTAGAATTGTTTTGTGTATTTTCTGATATAGATGTTTTCTTTACAAAGTTATCGTAGCTATAGGCAACAATAGAATTGTTTTTTTGTGATGTGTAAACCAAATAATTATTAATTAATAATCTTCCTTTGTATTCATACGGAGGATTGTTTAAATTAGAGTTTCTCCAAAATTGGTTGTAGTTTTCGGTGTTTAAGCTTATTAAATCTCCCGATTTTGATAATAAGAGTAAACTATTATAGTAAGAGTTAATTTCTGCATCGCAAAGCAAACCTGTGTAAATATATTTTTGCACAAATGATTTTGACAAATCTTCTTCGAAAATATAGCTATTTGTTAGGTCTTGGCTTATTAAGTATATTTTTTCAAGTTCTTTGTTTACTGTTGTTAATGATATTTTACGGTAAGATTTTTTATTGTTGAACTCGTCAGATGCACTAACAACAATATCGTAGCTACCAGATTCTATTCTAATATCATCTAAAATTATTAGAGTATTTAATGTGAATTTTTGTGCATCAACAGTAAAAGATTGTGTTCCTGAAATGTTTTGTGCTTTATCGTTAAGAATATAAACCGATACACTTGTAATCTTTATGTTATCAGATATTTCGGCAGTAATTTGTATTGTGTCTGTAACCGAAAAATGCGAATTGCTTGGTGGGTTTATTATTTGAATAATTGGAGGACTTGTATCTTCGTCTTTTTTACAAGAAAAGAATATTAATAATGATAATACTATGTAAATTAGTCTTTTCATTTGTTTTTGCAAGATACAAAAAAAAGAGGTAACAAAAAGTTACCTCTTCCAACAATTTGAGTAAACTACCTATTTTACTTTACAAATTTTATTGTTTTATTATTAATTCTTACAAAATAGATACCTGAATTTAAATCATTTGTACTTATTGATACAGAGTTCTTTCCTGCATAAGAATTAATGTTAACATTAGAAATTATTTGACCTGTATAAGTCATAACCTGAATATTAATAACATCAGTTTCTATTGTGTTAAATTCTAAATTTAATACATCTTTAACAGGATTAGGATATAATTTTAAATTGTTAAGAGTTTCTACCTCTTTAATTCCTGTTGCAGTATATTCGTCAATTACAATTACATCACCCCAAGTTTGAACTGTTTTTGCACCACAATCAATAGAGATTAATACATAATAAGATCCATAAGCTCCATAAAAACCATAAGTTTCAGTTACAATTTGAGTTTGAATACTATCAGTAAATGTCCATTCTACTTCTAAAGTTAAACTATCAATTATTGTTACATTACTAACATATACATCAATAGGTGTAAAGTCTAAACATGTATCAATTGCCGAATTATAAAGAGAGTCTGTTATTTGTATATTAGAAGAATCGTCTTCGGCAACATAACCGGAATTTATTGCAGTACAACCGTTAGCGTCAGTAACAGTATAATAATAACTACCTTCGCAAAGGTCTGTAATAGTTTGGGTGTTAGCACCTGTTGACCAACTATATGTAAATGGTGCAGTACCTGCATGAACAGAACCAGTAAGTTCACCAGTACACATTCCAAGAGTAACTACATCATAATCATCATAAGCATAAAATCCTTCGCAAGGATCTGGAGTTGTTAAATCAATAGTGTCACACTTAGTATTGGTGCAACCATTATCAAATTCAACGCTTAAACATACATATACCGGTAAACTTGTATAAGTATAATTTACACTACTTGTTGAGTAAGAAGTTCCCTGAATTTGCCAATCCCAACTTATTGGAGTTGCTTGTCCACTTAATGAGTCGTAAGACCATGAAGTATCTTGGAAACTAATAAGGTTAGCATTTGTGTCGATTGTGTAAGTAAAATCTGCTACACAGTTTATTTGTCCGAATGTGTACATTGCGAACATTAAAGCAATAATTGTGAATAATCGTTTCATAATATAAAAATTTAAGTTATTAATTTATTTTCTATTTAATAAACACAGTTTTTTTTAAAGGTTGCCTACTTTATAATTTTTTTTCTAAAAATTATTGAATTAGCTGATTTTATTAGCATTACATAGCTGCCTTTTTTAATATTATTAGTTTCAATTTTTAAAAGATTAGGGTTTGTATTATAAAAATTGCTATAATAAATTTGTTTTCCTGTAATATCTACAATTGAAATTGATAAATCTTTAATCTTTTCATTTATATCTATATTCAAATAATTATTAAAAGGTATAGGATAAATATCAGCATTGAGCTGTGTAATTTCTTCAATATTTATTATTTCGGTTTCTTCTATATGTATTAATATGTTTTTTATTGTATCGTTGGTTTCGTTTAGTGAACCGGATATTACTTGAGTGGTTTTTCCTGCTTTTTCTGTATAGATAATATTTAGTCCGTAGGGAACATCTTTAAACTCAAAATTACCGTTCTCATCACTAAGTTCGTATCGAATAACTTGTCCGATGTTATTATAAAGTAATATTGTTACATTTTGTGCTTCGCCCTCGTAAGTAGATTTTAGATTGTTAAACCAATTTTGGTTAAATATATTTGTTTCAAAGTTGCTTCCGTCATCATATACTACTTTGCCCGAAATATATCCAAATCCGTGATTTATATCATCATTGTATTTTAAATTAATATCTTTTGTAACTATTGTATCAACAAAAATTATTTGAGCATCAGAACAGTGTTCTGTATTTCCTGTATAAGTAGGGTAGTATAATGGGTAATAATTTTCGATATCTCCAAAATACGGTATTGCATAAACTAAATAATCTCCAATTTCCAGATTGTCAAATATATAAAATCCGTTATTAATTGCTGATTTTGATATAGCAGTGTAATTACCTGTTTCTACCTTATAAAGAATTGCTATGCCTTCGGGTAAAAGTGCTGTTTTTGCATATACATTTCCCGAGATTGAGATATCATTAATAATACTATCATTTGGTATAACAATACTTTGGCATGTATCAACGGTGCATGTGTATGTAATACAAGAATCTGAAGATGTATTTATAGTTAAACACACATTATAATTGCCCGGTGATGAATACGTATGAATAGGGTTTTCATCATAAGAACTTGTTCCATCACCAAAGTTCCAAAAAAAATTGCAAATAATATTATTATATGTTATTGATGTATTTGTAAATGTAATAGTATTAGAATTAGAGTCTAATGTATATGAAAAATCGGCAAGGCAATTTTCTGTGGGATTAATTGGCGGATAGATTGTATCGCAAAAATATGAATTGCATAGTCCGTTAAAATCTACATATAGACAAACTACTATTGGTAGATTTGTGTATTGATATATTGGGTTCTGCTCTAAACTAAAAGTGTCGCTATCAACTGTCCAAACCCATGCAGTAGCAACTTGGCTAGAATCTGATATATATGATAAATCAGTAAAACTAATTGTGCTTGATGAACTATCGATATTGTAAGTATAGTCGGCTGTACAATTCTGCGAAAACGCTGAGTTTGAAATAAAAACTATAATAATTGATATGATATATTTTAATTTTTTCATTATTTTTAATTGTTTTTAAAATATGTATCTAACACCAAATTTAATTCCCATATTATTTAAAGATTGACGATAATATGTTTCATCATTTATTAAATCATTTAAATGGTATCGGTAGTAAGGGTAAAGCATTAAACTAAATTTATCGTTTAATTTATAGCGAACACCTGCACCGAATAGTAACCAGAAATTAGCTTTAACATAAGCTAAGTCTGTATTTTCTATTAATTGTTCATTATTTTCTACATTATATGTAAAGCCTTGTGTTTTAATATGTAAACCTGTAATTAAACCTGTGCGAACAAATGGTGAAAATTTCTTTACTCTATTAAAAGTAAATTCAATAGTTAATGGTATTTCAATGTATTTATATTTGTTTACATATTTCATATTTTGTTTTGAAATACTTGTGTCGCTTGTACTTGTTAAACTAGAATCTGTTATAGTAATTTGTGTAGAATCTATAACTTGAATGTAAGATGTATCTCCTTGAATTAAGGAATCTATATTTACATAATAGGTAGTGTCGTAAATTGTTTGAGTGTAATTATTATACTCCCAGTAATTAATATCTTGTATTAAAGTTTCTTCGTATTCTGCATTAAATTGTTCGTTATATTGAGTAAAATTTACTCCGGATATTAAAGAAATATTTTTAAACTGATAACCAAATTCTGCACCCAAATCAAAAGCTAAACCATTGCTCGATGATGAATTTAGTTTATTAACTAAATTACTGTTTTCTTGGTTGTTTACAGAATAATTAATAAAACTGTAGTTTGGCGATATATTAAGGCCGACGAACCAATGGTTCGATGTAGCAATTATTTCTTCGCCCGACACTGTAAAACCAATTGTATCATCAGGAATATTAACAATTGGTAAATATAATTGACTTGATTTATTTAACAAAATAGCATTTTTAGTATCTATTTTTTCTATAGATTTTTTAGCAGTTTGAGCCGGCAAATTCAAACTGCTTTTTGATTTGCTTTTCTCGATAGCAAATGAATTGTTTTCAGTACTTTTTTCTGTATTATTAACAGAGTTAATTTCATAAGCAGGAATATTAATCTTAGTTTCTTGTTTTTTATTATTTTGAGTTTCTGTAGCAAGGGTATTTATTTTCTCAGCAGTTTTAAAATTATTTTCTTTATTTTTTACAACTTGACTATTTTCTTGCTTTTCAACTATATTTTTATCAGCATTATTTACAATATGATTTTCATTAGATTTATTAGCTGTTTTGTTATCAGTAATATTATTATCTGGAATTATATTTTTCTCAGTTATTTTGTTATTATCTGCAATATTTTTTTTGGTTTCAGGCTTATTTACTTTTGTTTTACTATTTTTTTTATTTGAATTAGTTTGGTCTATTTTAATTTCGGTATTATTGATTGAGGAGATTTCGGCAATTTGTGATGATGAGATATTTTTATTTGAGTTATTATTATTAGATAAAATAAAAAACGAAGCTGAACCTACTATTAATAAAACAATAGCAGTGCTTGCAATTCTAAAGTATGTTCCTTTAATAAGGTTGCGATAAAACATTCTTTTCTTTATTACCGGTTTTACCGATGGAGAAGGTGTAATCTCCATTGTCTCAAGATTATCTCGAAACAAATTATCGATATTTTCTAAGTTCAAATTCATAACAAAATCTCCACTTTTTCTTTAAATTCTTTTTTTTTGAGCTTCTCAAGAATTGCTTTTTGTAAATGCTTTCTGGCTTTAAATAATTGTGTTTTCGATGTGCTAACACTTATATTCAATTCAATAGCAATGTCTTGATGTGTATATTTTTCGAAAACATAAAGGTTGAAAACCAATTTGTATCCTACAGGTAATTTTTGAATTAATTCCAAAATTTCTTGTTGTGAAATAGGGTAATCAACTTCGTTTTCTTCGCTGTTATAGCTTAGTAAGTCTGTGTTTTCTTCATCAATATCAGAAAAAATATTGTGTTTTTTATTATCTCTAATATAGGTTAATGCTGTATTAATTACAATTCTCTTAATCCATGCCGAAAAAGAGTTAACTGTATTAAAATCATATTTAGAAATTTTTGTAAACACTTTAATAAAACTTTCTTGAAGTATGTCTTCGGCTTCACTAATATCTTTTGCGTAACGAGCACAAATTCCCAACATAGCAGCAGAATATAAATCATATATTAGCTCCTGTGCATAAGCTTTGCCTCGTTTGCAATCAGAAATTATTTTAATATCTAAAGCCATATTTATAACAAAAACTCAATTTATGCTTAAAGGTTGCCTAAGTTATTCTTTTTTTTGTAATAAACAAAGTTGAATTGTTTTAGAATTCAATTTAGAAAAAAAATATATTCAAAAAAAAACAATAAAAATCAATGAAAAAAATATCATCAAACTTAGTTTTAGTGATACTATCATTTTGCCGAATATCAAGCAACAATTTTATACTTTAGCCAAAGAGCAATATTAAAAAAACATGAATTTTTCTGGTTAAACAATAAAACTAAGCTAAGATATTTATTTTTTTACTTAAGTATAATGTTATAATTTAGCCGACTAAATTTTGGCTATAATGATTAATAAATATATACAAGAAGCATATAAAATACTTGATGGTGCTGAGTTAGAAAGAGAACTAATTGATAAATTATCAGAGATTAAAGGAGAAGATGTTCTTGACTTAGTTTCGCTTGCAAATAAAGTAAAAAACAAGTTTTCTTCTGATACACATGTTTGTACAATAATGAACGTAAAATCAGGAATGTGTAGCGAAGATTGTAAATTTTGCTCACAATCATTACACAACAATGCAGAAATAGAAAGATATCCGCTTGTTTCTAACGATGATATGGTAAATACTGCCAAAAAATCTTACGAAGCTGATATTAGAACATTTGCTCTTGTAACAAGTGGAACCGGTTATAAGAAAAAGGATAATCCGGAGTTTAAAAAACTGATGAATGCTATTGATGCAATCCACGAAGAATTACCGGGTAAAAATGTATGTGCTTCAATAGGAATGCTTAGCGAAGAAACTGCACTTGAGCTATCAAAACATAATATTGCAAATTATAATATAAACTTACAAACTTCGGTTGATACTTATGGAAACTTAATATCATCAACACATTCAAGCGAAGATAGAATTGCAACAATTAAGCTTTTAAAGAAAAATGGTATAAGAGTTTGCTCGGGTGGAATAATTGGAGTGGGCGAGAGCATGAAAGATAGAATTGATATGGCTTTTACACTAAAAGATTTAGATGTAAATGTTATACCATTGAATGTTTTAGTACCAATAGAAGGAACACCCTTAGAGAATCAAAAAGACACAGCTGTTTACGAAATTGCAAAAACTTTTGCACTTTACAGATTAATAAACCCAACAAAATATATAAAATTTGCTGCAGGCAGAGAAACAAAAATGCGCGATTATCAAGCATTGTTAATGCTTTCCGGAGCTAATGGATATTTAACAGGTGGTTACTTAACAACTCGTGGTCGTAATACCGATGACGACGAGAACTTTAGACGAGAAATTGAAATGTTTTAATAAATACTTCTTTTTTATAGTATTAAATGATTATTTTTCTTAATTTTGGTTTTACAATTAATCTTAAGTTAAGATGAAGAAAGTTCTTTTTGTATTATCGATTTTATTCTCATTAATATCGTTTACACAAGAAAACGCAGGAAATAATTGGTATTTTGGAAATCGTTGTGGTATTAGTTTTAATACAGGTGTTCCTTTAGCTTTAACTGATGGTGTTTTAGATCAACAAGAAGGCGTTTGTTCAATTAGTAATCAGCAAGGCGAACTACTTTTTTATTCTGATGGAAGAACAATTTGGGATAAAAATCATAACGCAATGCCTAATTCTGATGGAGATTTAGATGGACATTATTCTTCTACACAATCGGCAATTATAGCACCTAATTTAATGGATAATACAAAGTTTTACATCTTTACTGTTGATGAATTAGGCGGAAGTAATGGGTTAAAATATTCAACTGTTGATATGACATTACCGGGTAATGGAACAATAGCTAATCCTTTGGGAGATGTCGTAAATACTGAAAAGAATATAGCTTTAGCAAGTCCGGTTATAGAAAAAATAACAATTGTTTTAAAATCTAATAATATTGATTATTGGGTTATAGCTCATGCTTGGGGAAATAACACATTTTATGTTTTCGAGGTAACTACTTCGGGGGTAAATACTACACCTTGGGTTTATAATATTGGCGAAGATTTCTCTGGAAACACAATTAATACAGTTGGTTATATGAAGTCAACCTTAAATGGTGATAAAATTGCTTTAGTTAATAGAACTTACGGTCATATCAATCTTTTCGATTTTAATAAATTAACGGGAGAAGTGTCAAACCCTGTAAATATTATTCCTTTAAACTCATTGATATATGGATTAGAGTTTTCTTACGATAATCAATATTTATTTATAGCAGGAGAAACAACAATATCTAAATATAATTTAACTGATCAAACACAAGTAAATTTATCTTTTGATGATAATTCAATATTTGACCCTTTTGCTTCTGCAGTGCGAGCTTTGCAGATAGCACCAAATGGAAATGTATATGTATCAGTAAGATATAATGAGTATTTAAGTATGATAGATCCAGATTATACATTTGTTCGTTCTAATGAAGTATTTCTTGATGCTGACAGTACAGGTAGGTATTGTAGGTTTGGTTTGCCAACATTGTTTTACTACAAAGGATTTAAATTTTTCACAGGTTCTGTTGTAGATACTTCTGTTTGCGAAGGTGA
>Ga0256913_10000352_pt1 | contig 23629 bp, 11 predicted proteins | sample Axial_MatmetaG_FD_185970 | JGI IMG/M metagenome (GOLD analysis project Ga0256913, IMG submission 185970) | Deep-sea worm associated microbial mat communities from Axial Seamount, Juan de Fuca Ridge, Pacific Ocean - Axial_Mat | ecosystem: Environmental > Aquatic > Marine > Oceanic > Microbial... | reverse complement strand
GTATATTCTTCTTGATGTTACGTTGCAAAACCTTGGAACAGTTACGGGAACAAACCTTGTTGCAACATTATCAACAACTGATGATTATGTAACTATTGACACCGATACACATAACTGGCCTGATATAACTGCAAACAGTACGGTTGAGCAAACCGGAGCTTTTGCTTTTACAGTAAGTGATATAGTTCCTGATCAGCATGTTGTTCAGTTCAACCTTGATGTTACTGACGGAACAGATACCTGGAATTCTACATTTAATGTAACATTGAATTCACCTGTTCTTGTTGCCGGCACTTTTTATGTTGACGATTCTTATGGAAACAACAATGGAAGACTTGATCCGGGCGAAACTGCCGATATTGTTGTTAACAACACAAATGATGGTGGTTGTGATGCAGTGAATTCAATGGCTTCAGCAATCACAAACAGTGGAATTCTTACACTTAATAATGCCACTTATAATCTTGAAACAATTGCAAGCGGAGAAACAAAACAGTCTGTTTTCAATGTTACTGTTGATGCTTCTGCACAAATTGGTGATATAGCTGATATTAGTTATACTCTTGAATCTGCCCCGTATAGCACAAATATGGTTATGTCTCTTACTATAGGATTACTCGTTGAAGACTTTGAAACCGGCGACTTTACTGCTTACGACTGGTCATTCGACGGTGATGCCGACTGGGTAATTGATAATGTAAATTATTATGAAGGCAGTTATAGTGCCAAATCGGGAAGTATTGTTGATAGCCAGACTTCATCACTCGTTATCTCCCTTGATGTATCAACTGACGATCAAATATCATTCTACAGAAAAGTTTCTTCTGAAGCCGGCTATGATTTCCTTAGATTCTATATTGACGATGTTCAGCAAGGCGAATGGGATGGAGAAATGGACTGGGAAGAAGTTTCATTTCCTGTAACAGCAGGTGAACATACCTTTAAATGGTCTTATGAAAAGGATTATTCCGTCTCAAGCGGAGATGACTGCGGATGGGTTGATTTTATTGTATTCCCCTCTTTTGGAGGTGCTGCTCCTCTTGCTGTTGCCGCATCGGCAAGTCCATCTGAGATTTGTGCCGGTGAGAACTCTCAACTGAATGCTTTTGCTACTGGCGGTTCTGGAAGTTATACGTACCTATGGTCACCTGCTAACGGGCTGAATAATCCTAATATTCAAAATCCGGTTGCAACACCAGATGAGACAACTGTTTATTCTGTCATTGTAAACGATGGGAATGATGAAGTAACCGGCGAAACTACCGTTACTGTCAACCCTGTACCTGAAACCCCAACTGTTACACAGCAGGAAAGCATGCTCATTTCGAGTGCTGTTGAAGGTAATCAGTGGTATGATTCTAATGGTATTATTGAGGGTGCAACAGGACAAACATATACACCTACGGCTACAGATGATTACTTTGTTATTGTAACAAATGAATTTGGTTGTGAATCTGAACAGTCAAATACTTACCATTTCATTTATACGGGATTGATCGAAATTTCAAGTAACGAAAATGTCCTGATTTATCCCAATCCATTCCGTAATCAGTTTACGGTTGATTATTCCCTGAAAACCGTTTCAAAGGTTAAGATAACGATTTATGATACTTTCGGAAGACAGGTTGCAGCTGTTCAGAGTGATAATGATGAGATGACCGGAAATCACAGGGTTATTTTCAATACCGAAAAGTTCAACCCGGGGATTTATTTCTGTCGTATTAAGACAAATGATTATACTGTTATAAAACGATTAGTTCAATCCAAATAATAAATATTGAATTCCCCATATTTTTATGGGGAATTCTTTTATAAATAAATCCATTTTAAAAAACAAGAGAATGAAAAAGTTTATTGTTGCAATTTTGTTGCTTCTCGGTACCGGTTTGTTTGCCGGAAACGGTTATGATGCAACATATGAAAATCCCAAAGACGGAGTTTACCAGATAAACTTCACACTGGAAAATTATAACCTTTCCGAAGTTACCTTTAACGGTGTTACCTATTCAAAAGTTATTTTTGATGGAAGTGTTTTTACTAATCTTAAAGGCTTTGCCGAACTCCCATTTATCAGTGCGTCGGTTATGCTTTCGCCAGATAAAAATGTCGCTTTAAAAGTTATCTCTTCCGATTATGAGGATTTAAGCTTAAATAATCCAATGCTACCCTCGAGAGGTGTAATCTACAGAGATCAAGACCCTTCAACTGTTCCATACGAGATCAGTCCGTCTTCTCAAAGAGATAACTGGTATCCTCAAAATCTTGCAAGAAATACCAGTCCTTTCATTATAAAAGATATCAGAGGAACGTCGGTTTATGTTTATCCTTTCAGATATAATGCCATTAAGAACACATTGCGTGTTTATAAATCGGTTACTGTTCAGCTTATTGAAAACGAGACACCGGTTGTTAATGCTCTTGCAAAGAAACCATCGCACATTCTGCGTGAGATGAACGGGATTTACAGTTCATTGTTCATTAATTATGATGAAAACAAGGATGACCTTACAATTGGAGAATATGGAGATATGCTGGTAATTTGTACAGACAGGGATGAAGATGCAATTCAGCCTTTTATTGACTGGAAAATGGAGAAAGGTTACAATGTCTCGAAAGAAGTTGTCGCAACAGGCACAAACGTTAAAACATTGATTCAAAATGCTTATGATGCAAACAACGATTTGCTTTATGTACAACTTGTCGGTGACTGGGCAGATATAAAATGTGATGTTCTGAATGGTGGCTCCCCTATGGACCCGCAACTTGGTTGTGTTGTCGGTAATGATGAGGTGGCTGATATCACAATCGGCAGGATATCATCAAATTCACCTTCTGATGTTACTGTTCAAATTGACAAAATTATTAACTATGAGAAGAATCCTGAAACAGGAGCAAGCTGGTATAGTGCAGCAATTGGAATTGCTTCGGATCAGGGGCCTGGTGATGACGGTGAACTGGATAAAGAGCATGTTCAGAATATCTGGGACAATAAACTTGACCCTTTTACATATGAAACATTTAGCCCGATTTATGATCCGTCTGCGAATATATCAATGGTTTCTACAGCGGTTAATAGCGGAGCAAGTATTATTAACTACTGTGGTCATGGTTCTCCTACTTCCTGGGGTACAACAGGGTTTAGTAACAGTGATGTAGCAAGTCTTACAAATGACGATATGCTGCCGATAATCTTTTCCGTTGCTTGTAATAACGGTAACTTCCAGGACCCGGGCGATTGTTTCGCAGAAGCCTGGCTGAAAAAAGAAAATGGCGGCGCAGTAATGTTTCTCGGAGCAACAATCAGTCAGCCCTGGCAGCCGCCAATGAGAGGTGAAGACTACTTTAATGATGTATTAATCGGTGGTTACGACTATTCGGCTTATCCCCAGCAAAACGGAATATCAACCACAGAACAGAGAACCACTATAGGCACAATAGTATTTAACGGGTTTGCTTTAATGACTGCTGAATCAGGAACCTCAGATGATTGGGAAACAGTCAAAACCTGGACTATTTTTGGCGATCCTTCAATGCAGCCACGTACAGCCACTCCTGGTGAAGTAACTCTGTCGAATGAAGTTGTAATGGCAGGTATTCCATATACTACAATCGTTAACGGACCCGACGGGCCTTTTGAAGGTGCTATGGTTTGTATTTCAAATGGTACGGATTACTTTTCAGGAGTTACAGATGCAAGCGGCAGTGTGACTATTAATCATACGCTTGTACCCGGAAATGCAAAAATGGTTGTTACAGGTTTTAATCTTGAAACTCTTTACGAGGATATTACTGTAGCTTCTTCAAATACAGCCTGGATAGTTGCCGGTGATTGCGAAATTGATGACTCAAACGGAAATAACAACGGACAGGCCGATTATGGTGAATCAGTTCTGTTAAATGTTTCAGCAGCAAATGTAGGTACGGTTAATGCAACAGGTGTTGATGCCGTAATTTCTACATCTGATCCTTACATTACAATCACTGATGACTCATTCTCATACGGAAATATTGCAGGTGGAGCGACGGTTAGTGGAGATAATGCGTTTGCGATTACCATTTCCGGCGATGCACCTGATAATTATGATGCTATTGTTAATATAGAATTTACTGATGGAAACAAGGATTCCTGGACATCCTCATTTTCTGTGGTATTGCATGCTCCTGTTATGGAAATGGGGGACTATACCATAGATGATGCTTCAGGTAATGGAAACGGAAAAATTGACCCGGGTGAAACCGTTGAAATAACAATTCCGGTGTTAAATTCAGGCTCTTCAGATGCATATTTGGTAACAGGCGTACTAACTTGCAGTGATGCTTTTATTACAATAACCGATGGGACACAAAATTACGGTGATGTGAATGCTTCAGGGCAGGCAATCGCTACATATACCGTTACTGCGGAAGAAGCTACACCGGTTGGCCACCAGATTACTTTTGACTTTGAAATTTCAGCTGATCTTATTAATCCGGTTCAGGATTCATTTATTGAAGTGGTAGGTCAGATTCCGGTTATTGTAATTGACCTTGATGGGAATACAAATTCAGGCCCGGCTATGGTTGATGCAATGGCAAACAATGGTATTGTTGCCGAGTATGTAACGGCCTTGCCGGCTGATTTAAGCCTCTATTCTTCAATCTTTTTATGTCTTGGTATATATTCTGATAATCATGTTCTCTCTGATGGTGAAGGACAAGCCCTTGCCGATTTTCTGAATGCGGGAGGTGATCTTTATATGGAAGGTGGCGACACTTGGTATTTTGACGCTCAAACTGCTGTACATCCAATGTTTAACATTGATCCTCAGGAGGATGGAACAGATGATTTGACTGCTATTAGCGGACAGACGGGTACTTTTACTGAAGGAATGTCATTTACATATTCAGGTGATAATAGTTATATAGACCACATTAGTGCTGAGGGTAATGCTTTTGTTATTCTTAATAACCAGACGCCTGATTACGGTACGGGAGTAGCTTATGATGAAGGTTCGTATAAAACAATAGGATGCTCACACGAATTCGGAGGACTTGATGACGGAGCATCACCGTCAACAAAAGATGAACTGATGAATGAATATCTTGTATTCTTCGGAATCGGCGGTTCCGAGTTACAGGCTTTCTTCTCGGCCGACGATCCTGAAGTTTGTGAAGGCGGTACCGTAACATTCAGCGATTTGTCAACCGGTGGTGCAACTTCGTGGAGCTGGGAATTCCCGGGAGGTGATCCGGCAACTTCTACCGAGCAGAATCCTGTAGTTACATATAATTCCGCAGGTGTTTATGATGTAACGTTAACTGTTTCTGACGGAACAAACACAAACAGCTATACTAAAAATGATTATATAAATGTAATGACGGTTCTCGGTGCTCCGGCAACACCGCAGGGAGACGAAACTGTTTGTACCGATGTTATTTCTCAATCGGAATACACAACAACAGGTGTCGCAAATGCAGATTCTTATGTATGGTATATTACCCCTTCCGATGCAGGAACTATAGTCGGCAACAATACGACCGGCACGGTTTATTGGACTGAGAATTGGGTAGGTACAGCTACTGTTACCGTTAAAGGAGTTAATGCCTGCGGTGAAGGTATTTCATCAGATGGATTTGATGTTGTTTGTACTGTTTGTACCGGACTTGATGAGAACACACTGAATACGGTTTCTGTTTATCCTAACCCGACAAGCGGACTCTTTACAGTTGAGTTGTCCGGTGAAAATGATAAGAATGTGACAATTCAGGTTGTAAATACATTAAGTGCAGTTGTGTTTGAAAAATCAGGAATTGAAATCAATGGAAATTTCAAAATAAATATTAATCTTAGTGAATTTAATAATGGGGTTTATTTCCTGATTATTAAGAATAACAACGGAAGAATTGTTAAAAGAATAATTATCCAATAGATTGTCGGAAAATTTGGGTATTTGAAAAAAGCCTCCTTTGTGGGAGGTTTTTTTCTTTTATCTTCTCAGTTCAAAATTCTTTCCAAGATAAACACGTCTGACATGTTCATCTTCAGCAAGCTCTTGGGAAGTACCGGCTTTAAGAATCGACCCTTCGAAAAGCAGGTATGCCCTGTCTGTTATTGTAAGTGTTTCGTGGACATTGTGGTCAGTTATAAGAACTCCGATATTTCTCTCTTTTAATTTTGAAACTATTGTCTGAATATCTTCAACCGCTATTGGGTCAACACCTGCAAAAGGTTCGTCAAGAAGGATAAATTTCGGATCAACTGCCAAGGCCCTTGCTATTTCAGTCCTTCTTCTTTCGCCGCCCGAAAGCTGTATACCCATACTTTTTCTGACATGTTCCAACCCAAACTCAATAATGAGAGATTCCAACCGGTCCTTTTGTTCGATTTTTGAAAGTTTTGTAAACTCCAGAACTGCTTTTAGGTTATCTTCAACCGAAAGTTTTCTGAAAATAGAGGCCTCCTGCGGTAAATATCCTATCCCTTGTTGAGCACGTTTGTACATCGGTTCTTTGGTAATATCAATATCTTCAAGAAAGATTTTACCCGAAAGCGGTTTTATTAACCCGACTATCATATAAAATGTCGTTGTTTTTCCTGCTCCGTTGGGGCCGAGCAGTCCAACTATCTCACCCTGTCCCACATTCACAGAAACCCCTTTAACAACTGTACGGTGGCGATATTTTTTTACAAGTTTCTCTGTTCTGAGTATCATACTATTATTTTATGCAAATGTACATTAAAATTAAAATGTAAAATTAAAAGACATAAATACTCCGAATTTATTCGTATTATTATTCTCAAGATGAGAAAGCCTCCAGATAGCATCAACCCTTATCACTTTGAAAATGTTTTCAATACCAACCCCAGCTTCCATATATGGCTTTTCCAAAGTATGGGAGATTGAAGGAAGCTTATTAAAGTCCATATTTTTTTGTGTCATTGAACCGATTACACCCCTGAAATTAATCACTTCACGCCATTTTAATTTTCGTATCAGCGGTATCCTGTTAAAAAGAATGCCGTCAAAATGATGTGAATACGACAAACTTACATATTGATCGCTGATAAACTCAAAATAGTTCATAAGGTTGTAGGAATATACATCATAAAGAAATGTTTCATTACCGGGATGAAGTCTGAGCAAAGGCCATGGGATAGTTCCCCATACTTTCCCCGCTTCAAGTATGTATTTCGACCATCCGATATTAAAAACATTAAACCAGTGCCTGATTCCTATTCTCAGTTTTTGATATCCATAACTGCTGTTAAACATATCGGGAATTCCAAGTCCGTATTGAATACCTATCACTGGAAATTTTGACCCAAGACTTGCTCTTTTAAAAGTACCGGTTATAAAGTTTTCCTGAAAAGAAATTCGAGTATCAAGTCTGAATTCGCTTGTCGTAATATTTTTCAGACTAACCTCATCACCATCGTTGTTAAACACTACAACCTGCTTTTCTCCAATAGGAATTATTTCTTTATATGTATAATTAAATGTATTTATTAATCCGTTATACCATTCATGCTCATAACTAAATGTAAACTCTTTCGTCATTGACATCTTATTGGCAGGCTCCCTTCTGAAAAGTGAGGAGATCAACAGGTCCTCTTTTAAAGCCCTTGGACTGGTTCCCAGTTGCTCAATGTCGTATTTATAGTTACCCGACAAAGCCCGCCTTGGATTTTTATTTAAAATATAAAGAAATCCACCGCCATATTTTATCTGCTTGTCGTCTAATCCATAAGCCACGTAAGCATTTAATCTTATATGCTCGTTGAATTCTTTGGTTGTTCTTCCTCCTATCCTGAAACGTACACCTTCGATAGGGTTAAATGAGGCAAGCTTCATATAGGGACCTATTTCAACTTTATTAATCTTGTAGTAACCCGTAAAGACTGTTTTTGCAATGTCAACCCAGGTTTTGAAAACAGGCAGGTTAGTCAGTGTGTCAACCATATAGTAGATGGTTCTTTCGTTTTTCGACAAAGTGTCGGGGCGGTTTTCCTCCCAGAACTCATCAGGATGGTCGTGGGCATTATCGGCTATTATTACATTAACAGGTTGGGTATAGAATTTTTTGTCTTTCGGCTTATTGAAGATATAGTTACTGTAAAAGGTCGTTTTTCGTCCGAAAAAGCCAAGAATTGTTTTCGTATTTTCATACAGGTTCACATCAGCAAACAGTTCATCTTTTGTCACAACCCAATATTTGTTATCAACAAGTTCATACTCTTTTTTAAAAATCGCATCATTCAGAAAGTTGATATTTGCATCTTTTGCCAGTCGTATTTCAAATGATTTTATTGCCCACGTCGTATCATTTACCCACATATTTCCGGTAAAAGTCAATTCCTGTTTTCTTTTAGGCTTAAACATTATTTTGTAGCACCATTTGTTATCAATAAAAGAGCTGTCAATCAGATAATATTTGTAAAATCCAAAACCCGAGTTAGAGATCGGGCTTACAAAGTTCTTTGAAACAACCGTTATGTAATTATCATAAAAATTATATTTTTGAAACATCTCACCCATATATTGCATCAAACTTTCATTTTTTACTCCGGATGTTTTCACTGCCTTTATTATCTCTTTTTCAGACTTTGGGCTTTTGCGATAATAATAATCTGAAAATGTTTCGGAAAGGAAAACAGGCAGGAATGTTTTGCCGTCTACAACAGATGTATCCATATAATCAAATATAAACCTGAATGGTTTTGGAAATCTATGCTCCTTAAATTTATCTGTGATATTGTTGGCATCAATCTCCACCTTATTATATATTTTATTCTGATAATAATCGAATTCGGTGAAATTATTTTTTTCCTTATTCTTAATTATATTTCTTAAGATGGTATCGGCCGGATTTTCTCCGGCATTAAACACAAATTCCGAAAGGGTAATATTTGAAGGTTTCAACACGATATTCAGTTCCTGAAAACGATTTCGAGATATTTTAATTTTCTGCAAATTGTATCCCATACAAGAGACAACAAGGGTATCAGTTGGGTCTTTTATTTCAATAGAAAAATGACCGTCAAAATCGCTTGTAACCCCAATGGTTGTTCCTTTAAAATAAATATTGGCAAAAGGAATAGGCTCTCCTGAGACAGAATCTGTTATATTGCCTAAAATTTTTGTCATCTGGCTCATTCCTTGTAATGAGATTACAATGAAAAAAATAAAAAAAACAATCCTCTTTATTTTTATGTCTGCCGACATTATCAGTTTTAAGTTTTAATAAATGAATATAATTATATTAAAATCGGATAATTCGCTTTTTTTTAGCAATGAAAGATCCGGTTAATATAAAATCATAAAATCCTGTTGTTATGCGATATACTATAGTATTCCTTCATCAAGTATATCATGCAAATGAATTACTCCAACATATTTAGTGCCATTGAGAACAAGGAGTTGAGTGATATTGTTTTTTCTCATTATACTCAGGGCATCCACCACCAAAGTATTTTTATCAATAGTCTTTGGATTTTTTGTCATTATTTCTCTTGCTGAGATACCGTCAATGGAACTATTCTTTTCAAGCATTCTTCTTAAATCTCCGTCAGTAATAACCCCAACAAGCTTATCACGGTCTAAAACAGCAGTTGTTCCTAACCTTTTTGACGATATCTCAACAATTACGATTTTTATATTATCATTAATATTAACTTTTGGGGATTCATTTTTAACAAAAAGATCATTTACCTTAAGATATAGTTTTTTTCCTAATGCTCCTCCCGGATGATATTTTGCAAAATCATCAATCGAAAATCCGCGACTTTCAAGAAGAGCCACTGCAATAGCATCGCCCATAACAAGCTGGGCTGTAGTACTTGAAGTAGGGGCAAGATTGTTTGGGCAAGCCTCTTCTTTAACCGATGTGCTTATTACAAAATCGGCCTTATTTGCAAGAAACGAATCCCTGTTCCCTGTTAAGGCAATTAACGTACTTCCTCTGAATTTCAGCAAAGGAACAAGTATTTTTATTTCAGGTGTATTGCCACTATTTGATATACATATAATAATATCATCTTTTTGCACTGCCCCCAAATCTCCATGGATAGCGTCAGCTGCATGCATAAAAATAGCGGGTGTGCCGGTCGAGTTAAGTGTTGCAACAATCTTGGTAGCGATATTTGCACTTTTCCCAATGCCTGTAATAACAACCCTTCCGGGTGATGCGAGAATGGAATTTATTGCTTTAGGAAAGTCGTTATCCAATTGTTTGATAAGGTCCCCTATGGATTGTTGTTCATTACTGATTGTTTTAATCGCAATTTTTTTAATTTCTTCAGATGTCATCAAGTTAAATATTTTTTATACTTTTGATAAAAGAAACAAAAGTACAACATTTTAAGTTTTGTATTTTTATTCTATAAAAGAAAAAAAATAAATTAACTTTATATTTTTATTAAAAAAAATAATAACTTTGTTTTTAAATTTGAAATAATATAAAGAATAACTAAGAGGTTGGTATGGTAAAAAAAATGGATAATGATTATCCTCTGCACGAATTACTTAAAAAGATTTTTGGATTCGATAGTTTTAAAGGAAATCAAGAGGCGATAATTAAAAGTGTGTTAGACGGATATAATACTTTTGTCATTATGCCTACCGGTGGAGGAAAGTCAATGTGTTATCAGCTACCTGCTATTACAAGTGAAGGTACTGCAATAATAATTTCTCCTTTGATAGCATTAATGAAAAACCAAGTTGATGCACTAAGAAATTTTGGAGCTGAAAAGGGAATTGCTCACTTTATGAACTCTTCTCTTACCAAGCCTGAAATACAAGAGGTGAAAAATGATCTTACGGCAGGCAAAACCAAGTTGCTTTATGTTGCACCTGAATCTTTGACTAAGGAAGAGAATGTTGATTTCCTTAAAACGATAAAAATATCCTTTTATGCAATTGATGAGGCACACTGTATTTCGGAATGGGGACATGATTTCAGACCGGAATATAGAAGAATAAGACCTATCATTGAATCAATCGGGCAGGATGTCCCTGTTATGGCTCTTACTGCAACTGCAACATTGAAAGTTCAGCAGGATATTCAAAAAAATCTTAATATCCTTGATGCCAGAGTTTACAAGTCTTCTTTCGATCGCCCGAACCTCTATTATGAAATAAGACCAAAGGGAAAAGACGTAATTAAAAATATTATTAAATATATTAAAACAATGCCCAACAAGTCGGGTATTGTATATTGCCTTAGTAGAAAAAAAGTAGAAGAAATTGCAGAAACATTGCAGGTCAACGGTATTAAGGCGTTGCCTTATCATGCCGGGCTGGACGCTGCAACACGGCGAAATAATCAGGATAGATTCCTGATGGAAGACTCTGATGTTATTGTTGCTACAATTGCTTTCGGAATGGGTATTGATAAGCCGGATATCAGGTTCGTAATTCATCACGACATACCTAAAAGCATTGAAGGATATTATCAGGAGACAGGACGCGCCGGAAGAGATGACGGAGAGGGGAACTGTATCACTTTCTATAGCTACGATGATATTGTTAAGCTTGAGAAATTTATGAAAGGAAAACCGGTTGCTGAACAGGAAATAGCTAAACAGCTGCTTCAGGAAACCGTTTCATACGCTGAATCTTCAGTTTGTCGTCACCGCCAGCTACTGCATTATTTTGGGGAGGAATACACAAAAGATAATTGTGGTTGTTGTGATAACTGTCTGCACCCGAAAGAGAAATTTGAAGGTAAAGACTTTGTTAAGATAGCACTTGAAGCAGTTCTGGAGGTTAAGCAGCTTTTTAAATCGAAACATATAATTAATATTCTCATCGGAAAAAATACCGCTACTATAAAATCTTTTAAGCACAATAGACTCAAATCTTTCGGCAGAGGAATGGATCATGACGAGAAATTCTGGAATGCCGTAATCCGTCAGGCTTTGATAAAAAATTTGCTGGTTAAGGATATTGAAAATTATGGCCTGCTGAAAATAACTCCTGAAGGTGAGGACTTTATCGAAAATCCTTGGTCTGTTATGCTTACAAAAGATCATGATTACGAGAATACTGATGGTGAAGAAGACTTTTTCGGGGGTGGTGCAATAAAAACGAGTACGACAGATCAGACACTATTTGCTTTATTAAAAGATTTAAGAAAAGATATTTCACGAAAAGAGAAATTGCCTCCTTTTGTTATATTCCAGGATCCGTCGCTTGAAGATATGTCAATTCAATATCCTGTTAAAGAGGAGGAGTTATTACAAATAACCGGTGTCGGAGCGGGAAAAGCAAAAAAATACGGGAAGCCTTTTCTTGAATTGATAAAAAGCTATGTCGAAGAGAATGAAATCACAACGCCAAATGATCTCGTTGTAAAATCTGTTATCAACAAGTCGGGATTAAAGGTATATATCATTAAAAGTATTGACAGAAAACTGGCTCTTGAGGATATTGCATTCACAAAGAGCCTTTCTGTCAGTGAGCTTTTAACCGAAATAGAAAGCATTGTAGCATCAGGCACAAAGGTTAATATCGGATATTATATTGATGAGTACGTCGATGAATATCATCAGGAAGAGATACTTGAATATTTTCAGGATGCAGAAACCGATTCACTCGAAGATGCCCTCAGAGAACTTGGAGAAGATGAATTCTCAGAAGAAGAAATCAGGCTTATGAGAATAAATTATATGTCTGAGGTTGGTAATTAGTCCGAAATAATTTAGCAAGAATATTTTTTGGGTTTGTTACTCAAATGGATTTGTATTTTTGCAAACTATTTAGAAAACAAAAGGCAGGCAATTTTTGTTTGATCTTTTAAACAATATTTAATATGAATGAAGAAGAAAAAAAATCAGGAAATAATAATACCGGGCTTATCATTGGAGTTATTGCCCTTATCGGAGTAATCGTTCTATTTGTTTTATATTTTTCGGATAACAAGGAGACAAAAGAAGCACCGAAATCTCAATCCTTTACTATGAATAAGAATTTGCCATCTTCTTCAATAGCTTTCGTAAATTCCGACGATGTACTTGCGCAGTACGACCTTGTAAAAGAATTGTCGGGTAAGCTGGATAAAGAAAGACAGAAAAAGAATGATGATTTTGTTGCAAAACAGAAAGCCTATCAGGATGATGCCGCCTATTTTCAGGAGCAGGTTCAGAAGCAAACTATCTCACAGCAAAGTGCTGAAGAGATATACCAACAGCTAATGCAACGCCAGCAGGAATTGTATCAACTTCAGGATCAGTTTTCTGCTGAACTTTCGCAAAAAGAAATGGATATGAATATCGTTGTCCTCGACAGCATACGTAACTATCTGAAACGTATGAATATTTCCACCGGATTTGATTATGTGTTAAGCTATAATTCTATGGGAAATATCCTCCTCGCTAAAGATACTTTTGATATTACCTCTCAGGTTATTGAAGGATTGAATGCTGAGTTTGCTGCAAAAAATAAAAAAGAAGAGTGAAACAAAACCCGATCTATATTATTTTCTTAACTCTTTTAATACTGACAGGTTGTACCCATAATATTTCCGAAAAAAAAGGGAGACCTCCGGCCGATCTTATCCCTCGTAATGAGATGGTTGATATTATTACGGATATGCATCTTTATGATGCCGTGATGAAAGAAAAGCAGAAGAAACATAATAAAATTTCAGAACCTGAATACTATATGTATCAGGCTGTTATGAAAAAACACGATATTACAAGAGAACAATTTGAAAGTAGTTTGAAGTATTATCAGCAAGATTTGGAAGACTTTGATAAGATTTATGAAGATGTAATTGAGAGACTTAGTAAAATGAAGGCCAAGGTGGACTCAAAGTGATTATTGCTTCTCATACGAAGCAGTGCAGCTATATAAATCGGCTCCGTCATTTACCGTATAATCCCATTCTATCTTATTATTTTTCAGCTTACCGCTACCCTGAACTTCATTAGAGCCATTGTTACACATCAATTGCTTCGGAATAGTAATTGTGCTTCCCGCAACAATAGCATACGGTGGTTTTTCGTTATTCCCGATGAGCCAGAAGTTTTTTATTAAAACCTGACTGCTGTTTGACGGGTCTGTTACTATTTGAACAGCATAGGAATCCCGGCTACAGGTTTCGTTAACATCCCAGTAACCAAGAAACTGGTCTCTGTCATCAGTAGGATTTAACATGTCATCTTCAGTACAGGCCGGAATAAATAACAAGCTGACTAATAATACTGAGAAAACAGGAAATAGTCTCATTTGAATCATAATTTTTTAATTTGAAAAAAATGAATATTTTTGTAAAAATAATAAAATTTTGAATATTGTCAATCAGGAAAATGGAAAATGGAAAAAAGGGTTATTGAAAGGAATTATAAAAGTCTTTTTAAATTAGTAAAAGCAAAGAGGCTTAAAGATGCACTTAATATGTTGAGGGAGCTGGTACTGGCATCAGGAAAAGGAGATTTTATCTCACAGTTTGAAGAGCTTGACACAACCTATGAAACTTTGTTAAAATATGCTGTGAAGGGTGTTCCTGACTCTGAGCGAGATAAGATCTATCGTAAACTTCAGATATCTGTTCTTGAACTGGCTGATATTGCAAGGCAATATGCTTTAATGAAAGTGAGCAACCAGTATCTTTATAATCTTAAGAGACAAATGGAAAGCATGGCCGGACTTGCAAAAGAGGAAGCTATTAATAGTATCGACAGCCTGGCTTTTGATGATGAACTCGCAAACGTGTTGACAGAATCTTTCGTTGCGGCTAAAGACAATAAAAGTGAGTATCTGAGACATCAGAAAACATTAAGCAAAATTTTCAACCTTATCCTTCTGACCGATAAATTTAAAGATACCGACATAACACTTGTAAAATCTATCTGGGCTTCCATGAATTTCCCCTGGTACGAACAGGCAATTGTGATAAGTGCCTTGACGATTAGCTCTATAAGGTCCTTTGACGTTAAGAAAATAGAACTTTTAATGGAGTTTTCGATGGACTCAAATCAGCAAATAAGACAGAGAGCTTTGGTGGGATTGTTTTTTAGTCTTTACCTATATGATTCCCGATTAGAGTTCTATCCCGAATTGTTAGAAGAAATTGAAGACCTCAAAACCATTCCTGATATAGAAACTAATATTGAGTTTATTGCTATTCAATTGCTTAAAACCAAAGAAACTGAGAAAATATCGAAAAGACTTAATGAGGAAATATTCCCTGAGGTTGCAAAATTTCAACCGAAATTAAAAGATAAACTCGACCTTGATAATATTCTGTCTGATGACTTTATGGAAGACAAAAATCCTGACTGGGAGCGGGTTTTTGAAGACGCACCCGACCTTCTTGATAAACTCCAGGAAATTTCAAAACTTCAACTCGAAGGCTCAGATGTTTTTATGGCTGCTTTTTCAAGATTGAAAAACTTCTCTTTCTTTGATGAAATTATCAATTGGTTCAGACCTTTCCATGTTGATAATTATATAATCAGAGATATGTTAAGCAAGGAAGATAAAAGTTTTGATACGGATTTATTTCTTGATAGCCTTTCGCAGTCTTTCTTTTTATGCAATTCAGATAAATACTCGTTTTGCCTGAATATTGAACAGATGCCTCAGATGCAAAAAAAAATGATGCTGGAGATGTTTCGCGCCGAAATGGAAGGGCTTAAAGAACTGCAAAATGAAGATGATATTCTGAACAAATCGACACATACTAAAAGTATCTATTCCCAATATATTCACGATCTGTACCGGTTCTACAAACTCAACCCCTTGCGAAATGAGTTTACTGATGTTTTTAAATTAAGGTTTGACTTTTACAAAAGTGAATTCTTTAAAATTCTGGTTAGTGATGAAAAAATAATTAGAAATATTGCCGAGTTTTTCTTTGAAAGAGAGTATTATGAACAAGCTTTTGAAATTTATGAAAAATTGAATGAAAAAGGGGATAACTCTCTCGAAATATTTCAAAAAATGGGCTTTTGCTCTCAGAAAATGCGTAATTATGAGGATGCCCTGAATTATTATAAAATGGCAGAGTTATATGATACTAATCGCGCCTGGAATATTAAAAAAATTGCTCTCTGTTTTCGTAATGTCAAAAACTATGAAGAATCGCTGAAGTATTATCTTGAAGCCGAGCAGCTTGAACCGGACAATCTTTATGTTCAGACATTTATCGGCCACACCTACCTTGACTTGAAAGATTATGAAAATGCACTCAAATACTATTTCAAAGTTGAATTTCTTGCTCCTGACAATAAAAAGGTTTTGCGCCCGATAGCCTGGTGTTCGTTTGCTCTCGGCAAACTTGATACGGCAAAAAAATACTTTCTAAAACTAATTGAAAGCGAAGCCAATAAATATGATTTTATGAATCTCGGGCATGTGGAGTGGTGTCTTGGAAATCGTCAGGCAGCATTAAAAAATTATAAGCTTTCTATTAATAGTAATGATAACAATTTGAAACTGTTTATGGCAGGCTTTAAAGATGACCAAGAACTCATTATTATTAACGGTGTTGACTCCGATGAAATACCATTAATGCTCGACTATCTGAAATATATTCTATAACTATTTTAAAATCAATTTTTTGATTTGTAGTTGCGTGTTGCCTTCATACAACCTTACAAAGTATGACCCTTTGGGAAGAAATGGAAGATTAATTTTTTTGATCGTTTTTCCCTGATGGTAAAATTCCCGATTGGTTTCAAAAACTTTTACCCCAAGCAAATTATAAATCTCTACATTTATTGTTCTTTCCTGCCTAAGATTGATATTTAGATTAATAAATGAGCCCGCAGGATTCGGCGATAAAATCAAAATATCATCATTTACTGCTTTTTCAGCAACCGTTGTTATTAATGTGCCTCCGACATTGACTATTGAATCAATCAGATTTTCTGTAGAGGGCGGATAAATTTGCTGCACCGGAATATACCTGTCCGGTAAAATAATGCAAAGTGTAGGCGTGCCCTGAATGCTGTAAGCCATATGCGCCTGATTACCACCACCATCCGCACCGCTCACATCTGGATACGTTATGCCGTAAACCGAATCGAAATACTGGACATCATCATTATGGTTTCCTTTATCGATTCCAATGAAAAAGACATTGCCATCATTAGTCCCGAAAGCTTCATAAGCAGCCTGAATATCCTCGGCATAAAACTGACAGGTTCCGCATGCTGTTGAGAAAAAATCAATGACAACTATTTTATCGGCATCAAGCAGTGAAAACAACTCCCAGTTGTTTCCCTGAACATCCTTAACCGCAATATTTACGGCTGTATCAAGCAGAGTTTGCGTCCTGACCGTTAAAAGCATTGTAAATAATATAATTGTAAGTATGATTTTTTTCATATTTTATTATTTTTATCGTTTCTAATTATACTTATTCTTAAAAGACCCTGCACCGCTTTAGCTGTATTTGTAAAACAAGTCTGTTTTTGAAGTAGTTAATATCCCCCGAAACTAAATCTCCCGACAAAGTCGGAACTCAATGGTATCAAGGTTAATTTTTTGCAAAATTTATCCGTATAGACCCGATTCCTTTTGTATAGCAGACAGAAAATTCATTTAATTAGTTGCCTGTTTTTTAAAATCCTTACATTATTATACAACTTTTTTTGATTTTTGTTCAGTGAGAAAAACTAAACGGATTAGGTTTCCAATAATACCGTTCCCTGATTTTTTAATACCGTTTACTGATTTTTATTTTATTTGTGGAAATATTTTCTTACCTTTGGCACTTTGTAGCTAAACATTAACAAGCAGTGATTTACGATTTGATATATAAAGCAATCGGTTTTATCTGCTTTGCAGGGGAGGCGGATAATTTGTGTACGCTGCAATATATTGAGTATCAGTACTTTACCCCCCCCAATTGCTTGATAATCAACCGATTAGAGCATTACTTTTTGTGCTCAGATGTTAGTAGATTAGGTTTGTATCTCTTTGTACTGTTTTAAGTTCATAAATCGAAACTGCCGTTACCCTGAAATTTGAGATATCCCCCTGAAAAATGAAAAAGAGCAGTTAAACGAATTTATGAACTTAAATATTGAGAAATGAAAAGGAAAGTTTTATTAATAGTTTTTATGATAATAACAATTATCGGAAGTAATAAATTGTTTTCGCAAAACTTTGGAAGTTGGGTTGTACCACCTTACAGGATTAATTTTTGTAATAATGGGCCACAAATATTTGAGGATCTTATTGACCCTTCTCAGGCATACACTTTCTCAGATGCAGCTATGAAAAATAACGGAGAAATATATTTTTATATTAAAGATAGAACTGTTTATGATAAAAACAATCAAATAGTTGGAGAATTAGATGGTCCAAGTGGAGATGAACAATTAGAAACAGAAATAATAGAAGTACCCGGTCAAAGTAATTTTTTTTATATTATATGGGGTATTGTATTTCCATACGGTGGCGTTTTGAGATATACAAAGGTTGATTGTAATGGAAGTAGTCCTCAGATTATTGAGGAACATGATATAATACCAGTTTTTGAGTTTGCTAGTTTTGCAATCACAGGTTTGCATAATAATAAAAGGTATATTTATATTGTACATAGTGAGGGAGGGATTGGAAAAATACACAAATGTTTAATTGATGCAAATGGAATATCACCTATCGGGACTATCATTACTAGCAATGATCCTGTTTTGAATGATTATGAATATTTTGTTTCAATAAATACAGAGTTAAATAATGATGAAAATATTCTTGCGTGGTGCACATATCATGATCTTAATTTACAAAAAATATTTATGGTTTATTTAGATGCGAATGGGAATTTTAGTTCATCATCAATAGTGAATGTTAATAAAGGAATTATCAATGGAATTGAGTTTTCAAATCAATCGGGAAGCAATACAATTTATGCTTCTTGTGAAGGTCCTTTAGGAGGTATTATTAAAGTTAACTATCAAACCGGAGAGATTACAGCAATTACTAATAATGGAGAATATGGAAAAACATTTTTACAAGCGGCAACCGATGGCTATATATATTCCGTATCAAACAACGGTGATAATCTTGGCAGAATAAACCCGGCTACAAATTTATTTACACCGGGAGTTATTGCAAATCTTACAATTAAAAGCACTATAGCCGTTGACTATTTTATCTATAAACTTCCTGAAGACCTGACAGTATATTCTACATTAAATTTATTCTTAAATGCTACGGAAGAAAGTTGTCCAGATGCAAACGACGGAAGTGCAACGGCATATCCGGTAGGAGGTACTCCTCCATATACATATTTATGGTCGCCGGGGGGAGAAACCTCACAAACAATTTCAAACCTTAGTGTTGGGATATATACTTGTTGTATTACAGATGCATTAGGTGATGAAGTTTGTAAAAATATTGAGGTTACATATCCTGAGCAACTATTTTATTATGATGATATTGAAATAATTAGCGGTACTCAAACATTAACGGGCTGGAATAGATCATTCAGGGATGGTATTAGAATAATGCCTGGAGCAGTTATAACTATAAAAAACAGCACGTTGGAGTTTGGGAAAAATGCTAAAATAATTATCGAAAAATATGCTCAATCCGATGGAACTATTTTTTCAGGGGGGGAGCTTATTTTAGATAATTGTACATTGACAAATGTTTCTCCTTGTAATTCATTGTGGAATGGCATAGAAGTGCGAGGAGATGATGGTATGTCACAATATAACTGCTCAGGTATAAGAGCTCAGGGAAAACTAATAATAAAAAACGGGACAACTATTGAAAATGCAAATATAGGGGTATTATTAGCAGAAACTGATGAAAATGGAAATATTGTTAAAAACAGCGGGGGAGGAATAATCCAAATATCCGATGATGGAAATAAAAACACAAGAAGTGCATATTTTATAAATAACAAGTATTCTATTCGGTTTTATAATTATTACAATTTCAAACCCTCATCTGAGGATTGTTCTGAAAGTATTGGTTATGTTGATAATTTAAGTTTTATTAAAGACTCAAAATTTGAACTTAATCAGAATTATTTTGAAAATGATTGGTATAAAGCGTGTGTATATATGTCTGAAGTTAATGGTATAAAGATTGCTGGGTGTGAATTTATTAATAATTTTAACGAACTACACGGACACGGTATTAATGCCTATAATTCAGGATTTAAGGTCTATTCTTTATGCAATTCTCAGGTTGTTCCTTGTCCTGAAGGAGATGAAAATGAATGCATCTTCGCATACTTCAAAAAAGGTATAAACCTTGGAAATTGCAACAGCAACAATACAATTAGCGTGGGAAATGCCGTATTTACTAATAACAGTATCGGAATATCCTTAAGTAATGTGCCGTATGCAACAATTTTGTACAATGATTTTGATATTGGCGAATACCTTGCCGAAGGAGGAGAGTGCGAAGGTGAAGGAAAATCTGCTTCCGGCTTTGGTCTATATATGACAAACTGCTCGGGATTTGCTATTGAAGAAAACGAATTCAGTAAATACAGCGGTGCCCCTCAGGGAACTTATACAGGAATACTTTGCAAAGACAGCAAAACAGAATACGACATCATATACAAAAATACATTTTATAATTTAAGCTATGGGAATTATGCCGAGGGGATGAATCGGGATATTCCTGGAAATGATTGGCGAGGTTTAGAATACCGGTGCAACACCAACAATGAGAATAATGTGGATTTTGAAGTTACTACATATGATCCATTAGTGTCACCAGCTATGATCAGAGGATACATGGGATATACCAACATTTCAGCTGGAAATTCATTTTCGCAACAAAGCAGTGTTGACTGGCATTTCCTGAATTTAGGTACACAGCAGATTGATTATTGGTGGTACAGCGGTAATGCCTTGGAAAAGCCTGAGTATTATTGCACATTCGGGCCTAATCCGTATCCTGATCCCTGCTATTTTACCCCTTATGAAATTTCGTCAGAAAATTTATGTCCTTCTCATTACGGCGGAGGTAGTGGAGGTATTGATGGAAAGTCGGTTTCACTTACACCCGAACAGTTTCAGGAAACTGAACTGACCTATCTTGATGCACTATATGACTATAATAATATAAAATCATTGTATGATAATCTTGAAGACGGCGGGAACACACAAGTGCTGAAATCAGAAATAGAAACCGCATTTCCGTCTGATATGTGGCAGCTCAGGTCCGATCTGCTGGGGGTTTCCCCGCATGTATCCAAAGAGGTTTTGAAAACAGCAGCCGAAAAAACTGATATTTTCCCTGAAAGTGTGCTTTTTGAAATATTATCTGCCAATCCCGATGAGTTGAAAAACGGTGACATGATCAGTTTTCTTGAAAACAAGGAAAATCCATTGCCGGAATACATGATAGATATGTTAAAACAAATTGCAGGCGGGGTAACCTATAAAACAATACTTAAAAGGCAGCTGGCAGATTTCCATGCCAGAAAATCGCAAGCTGCACTTGATATTGTACGCAGTATCCTGGCAGATTCAATTTTGGATATGGGTCTTTACCGCAGTTGGCTAGACAATCTTGGAAATATTGGCGCAGATAAGCAGATTGTCGCTTCTTACGTGCAGGATGGTGATTTCACATCCGCTCAAACACTTTTGGACTTGATCCCCAATATATATGGATTGACAGGCGATGAGTTGGCTCAATACAATGATTATAAGTTGTTGACGGAATTCCAAATATCAATTGAACAACAAAACAGGAATATATTTGAGTTGGACACAATTGAAATAGATTACCTTGTAAACATTGCCGAGAACAGCACAGGTACGGCAAGGACAGTTGCAAGGGGGATACTGAATTTCGGCTACGGTTATAATTATTGCGATTGCTTGCCAGCCGATTCATCAACAATAAAAAGTTCCGTTATTGGTTTAAATAAACACGAAACAGATAGCGGTTTGTATATTTCAGCAAAACCCAACCCTGCAGATACTTGGGTAGCCTTTGATTATAAACTTCCTTCATATATTGAAAGAGCTGTTTTGACAATAACGGACATTGAAGGACGGGTAATCACAAGTTTTTCCATTAATACCAAAAATGGCCAAAAAATATGGGATGCAAGGAAGATTGAAAGCGGTGCCTATTTTTATGCCCTTGAAGCGGGGAGCATAAGAAAATCGGGCAAATTGATCATTAAATAATCCAAACAAAAGGGGGGATTGGCAAGGCCGTGCCCCCTTATAAAATCTTTTGTTATGAGGACATTACTAATAATTGCGATGATTGTTTTTTCAATAATAGTAAATGGCCAAGTGCCGGAAATTAAATGGCAAGAATGCTACGGGACAACCGGAGCCAATAATAGTTATGGAGTAATAAGTACAGATAACGGGTACTTACTGGCTACAAGTACATCAAATGGCCAGGGTTTGCCAAACTATCATGGCGGAGGAGATATATGGTTGATTGAAACAGATACGATTGGTAATAAAATTTGGGAAAAGTGCTATGGTGGTTCTGGAGGAGATGGCCCGTTTAAACTAATCAGGAAAAACGATAACTATTTTATACTTGCGGGTACTACTTCTACAGATGGAGATATACAATCCAATAATAATGGAGGTGTTGATTATTGGGTAATAAAGTTAAACTCAGAAAAAGAAATAATCTGGGAAAAATGTTATGGCTCTCCCGACAACGAGGCCCCCCGCGATATGCTTGTTACCCCTGATAGAGGGGTAGTAGTGATGGGCAGGATTTTTAATTCAGGAGGGGATGTATCTGTCCATTATGGTTCCAACGATGTGTGGATGTTTAAAACAGACAGCCTTGGCAATTTGGAATGGGAAAAAACACTGGGAAACCAGTGGAATGATAACGGGATTTCCATAATGCTTAACAGCGTAGGGAATATTATGTTAATAGGTGCTGTTGATCGTTTTGGGGGTATGGTTGAATGTGGGCCGGATAATTATATGGGTGATGTGTGGCTCGTAGAACTGGATTTACAGGGTAATATTATTTCGCAACATTGTTACGGAGGGAGTTCGTATGAATATGGTGTTGCTATTGAGGGAGTGGAAAACGGATATGTTTTTATTGCAGGTTCATATTCAAATGACGGAGATGTATCAGGTCATCATGGGCCTGCCGGTGTACCACCTGATGGCTGGACTGATTTCTGGATAGTAAAAATAAATGATGAGGGAGAAATTATCTGGCAAAATAGTTTTGGTGGTTATGACAATGATGATCCATTCTATATCACGCAAACTGAGGATGGTGGAATATTGGCAATAGGCTCTACCTACTCTAATGACGGCGATGTAAGCGGCAACCACTCCTGGCCCGGTGGTTACGAAACGGATATCTGGGCGGTAAAGTTAGATAGCACAGGAGAAATAATGTGGCAGCAATGCTATGGTGGCTTGGGCAGTGAGCGGTTGGAAAACACGCACACTATTCTCAAAAAGGATGATTACAACTATGTGATTGCTTCTTCGTCAGATTACAGCCCTTCGTATGATGTACAATGCGGCACAATAGGAGGGGGTAATAGTGATGCCTGGGTTTTTGAAATAAAAGACTGCGACTACTACGCAGCCGCAACACCTGCAACACCCCAGGGCGCCGACACGGTTTGTACCGTTGAAAACTTGCAAACTGCATTTACAATACCGCCGGCAGACAGAGCTCTTTCCTACGAGTGGAACATCTCGCCGGATGAGGCG
>Ga0256913_10000351_pt1 | contig 23691 bp, 25 predicted proteins | sample Axial_MatmetaG_FD_185970 | JGI IMG/M metagenome (GOLD analysis project Ga0256913, IMG submission 185970) | Deep-sea worm associated microbial mat communities from Axial Seamount, Juan de Fuca Ridge, Pacific Ocean - Axial_Mat | ecosystem: Environmental > Aquatic > Marine > Oceanic > Microbial... | reverse complement strand
ACGAACTCCTCCTCTTCCGCTATGCAATAGACTTTCACTCCCCTCTCCGGGGAGAGCGTTTGTCTTGTTTTCGTCGGCTGAAGCCGACCCTACGGTTCGAGAATTCGAGAGTGACACTTTTCGACGACACTTGCCGATATTGCCATTTGTGCGGGGCTGAAGCCTCCGATTCCGATATGCGTTCCTGCCGAGATGGTGGGAACGAGAGAAAATGCCTCATCTACCCCGTTTCGCATAAAATTCTCTTCTGAACTCTTCGAAAGTTCCATCTTTTATCGCTCTTCTCATACTCTTCATCAGATTCAGATAGTAATATAGATTGTGGATGGTGGCGAGCCTGAAATATGTCAACTCTCTGGCTCTGAAGAGATGCCGGATATAGGATCTGGAGTATGTACGACATACCATACATCCACACTCAGGGTCTATCGGTGATTCGTCGGTCGTAAATCTCGACGCTTTAATCGTTATCTTGCCAAAAGATGTAAAGAGCGTACCATTTCTGGCGTTTCTCGTAGGCATCACGCAGTCGAACATATCGATACCTCTATATACATTTTCCACCAAATCCTCCGGAGTCCCCACTCCCATGAGATATCTCGGTTTGTCATCCCTCATAAAAGGAACCGTCCACTCCACGGTATCGTACATTTCACTATTCGCCTCTCCCACGCTCAGACCACCTATGGCGAATCCATCGAAATCGAGAGAGCATAGCTGGGTAGCCGATATTCTCCTGAACTCCCTATCCGTACCTCCCTGTACGATGGCGAAGATATTCTGTCCTGTTCCCACTCCGGACTCCTGCATACGCCTGTGATACTCTATAGACTCTACCGCCCAATCGGTAGTCCTGCGGATACTCTGCGTTATCCTCTCTCTGGTCGCAGGCAGTGCCACCAAATCGTCAAGTATCATCATGATATCACTGCCGAGTGCATACTGTATATCGAGTACTTTTGTAGGGGTGAAGTGGTGGCGACTGCCATCTATGTGACTGCGAAACAGTATCCCATCCTCTCCTATGGATACATTGTCACTGAGAGAGAAGGCCTGGAAACCTCCGCTATCGGTGAGAAAACTCCCCTGATACTTCGTAAATCCGTGCAATCCCCCCATCTCTTCGACGACACGGTGCCCCGGCCTGAGATAGAGGTGATATGTATTTCCCAATATGATATCCGGTTCGATGAAACTCCTCAAATCCGTAGCATCCAGAGATTTGACGGCCCCCACCGTCCCTACCGGCATGAATACGGGTGTCTCTATTTTGGAATGTGCCGTTGTCAGCAAACCGCATCTGGCTTCTCCGTCTCTCGCCTCGATATCGAATCTCATCCACCCTCCTAAGTATCGGAATATCGACCATTCCGAATCTGAACTGATTTACAATTCTACCCAAAAAGCCGATATCCAATCTCCGCGAATCGACAATTCCGACCAATTTTCGCACGGCAAACTATGAAAATGTTATCATCTGTGCAGATATCCAAAATATTATATGAAGCGGAGAGTGAAGATGAAAAAGTTCTGTTCATACAGGTTGCCATGGCAAAAACCGAAAGCGTCGAGAGAGGACCCTGAAGCGTCGGAGTTGACGGAGAGGGTCATGAACAGCCCCACATATACTCTCGCCGAAGAGGATATGGAGTTTATGCCCTCCTACGAAGCCCGTGCGGTGAGACTCCAACTCGACTATCTAAAAGCCGAAACCGTAATGAAAAATACAGGAGTAGAACACACTATAGTCGTATTTGGAAGTGCGCGCATCAAAGAGAGGAAAACGGCATATGAAAATATGCAGAAGGCATTGAAAAAAGCCGAAAAAAATCCATCGTCGAAAAAAGCGATAAAGAGGCTTGCGATAGCCGAAAGAGTGTTGGAAAACAGCCTCTACTACGACGATGCAAGAAATTTCGGCAGATTCGTGGGAAGATGCGGTAGCGGACCGGGAGATAGCAGAATCATGCTCATGACCGGTGGAGGCCCCGGGATAATGGAGGCCGCGAACAGAGGCGCCCACGATGTAGGTGCGAAAAGTATCGGCCTGAATATCAAACTTCCGCATGAACAGTTTCCAAATCCATATGTCAGCCCTGAACTCTGTTTCCAGTTCAGATACTTTTCCATGAGAAAACTCCACTTTTTTCTCCGCGCGAAGGCCCTCGTCGTATATCCGGGCGGATTCGGCACTTTCGACGAACTTTTCGAGATACAGACACTCGTACAGACGGGAAAAACGGAACCGATTCCGGTAGTCATGGTCGGAAAGGAGTACTGGAAAAAGGTCATCGACTTCGAACTGATGAGAGACGAAGGGTTGATAGCGGAAGAGGATATGAATATCTTCAGGATGGTGGATAGTGCCGAAGATGCGTGGAGATATATCTTGAGATGGCATGAAAAAAACGGTACTCCGCTACTGCATAGAGGAGAGAGTGACGGTATGGAGTGAGCCGGACTCCCTTCATGCCCTGCATATCAGGATACGAAAGGAGTCTTCGTATCCGTAGAGTTTTTCGAATAGGGATTCGAAAGAGTCTCTATCTCTCTTTTGCATACTCTTCATCCTCTTTACGAGTCTCTCGACCTCTTTGCGCACTTTCGTATCCATACGGGGGTCTGCCAGAGAGCTACGGAAGAGTCCCGTATGAACCTGCAGGTCGTGATACTCCCCAAGTGCGTTTTGGAGAGAGCGGAGCAAATCCGAAACCTCTTCGTAGCTATCAGGATTCAGGAGATATCTCCCGAATTCGATGGAGTATCTCAGCTTTTTGATCTCTATTCTCAATCTGTGATACCCTCTATCGTCCCCTTTCCTCTCCAGTGCCGAACACCTCTTCACCACTTTCGAGAACGACTCGTTAATACTCCCCGCCAAAGAGACCATAAATGGTGGAGAGCCATCTTCCGAAGAATCCGAGACTGTTTTCAGCAGGGTTTTCCTCATCTCTCTCAACTCTTCGCCCATAGATATCTTTTCGAGATTTTCGATCATCTCTCTTCTGCGTAGTGCGGATATATCTTCGAGGATATCGATAAATCGTTCGATACTTCTCCTCTTTCCATCACCTTTGCCGATATATCTCTCTATCTTCGAAATGGCGACATCCAAATCCCTCACCTCTCCTGTGAGCGAAAATATCGTGGATAGATTTTCATAACACCACTTCCTCCATCTTTTGTCGAGATTTTCTCCAAATCTCTTCGTAAGCGTCTTTATCTTTCTCGAAGCCACTCTGAAACGATGGAGATTTTCCGGGTCGTATCCACTCTCTGCATCGAGGATGGAGCTCAAATCGGATTGCATAGAGTCCAAAAGAGAAGAGATGGATATAGCCAAAGCGTACGATATGGGAGTGAACGGGTCTATATCGACACTGCATGAAGTCCCTCTCCCATGATGAGTTTCGAGAGAAAGGATATCTCTATCCGGTACGGTAACGGGGAGCTTCATGGTTTTGGAGATGGCCCCATTCGTGAAACGACCCTCTCCGGTCACATCGGATAATATTATCCTCTTCAGCAGAGGAGGAGGAGAAAAGTTTTCGGCATCCTCTATGGAGTCGAACTCGACTTCGAGCATATTCAATCCATCCAACTCTCCGGCAAAAGAGTCCAACTCGAAAAGATATCCATCCATTCGAAACAGATATCTGGTCTTTTTCAAAATACCGCCCCTGGAGTAGCGCATCTGTGAAATATACTCTTCGTACGAGACATCCTCTTCGTACTCTTCTCTCACGAGACCTCCACCCTTTTTGACGGTATGTATATACCTGTCTCCGATACGGCGATATCTCTCCGACCCCTCTTCCGAACTCTTCAGATAATACTGCTCCATAGGTACACTTTCGTACTCTATTGCGTATCTTTCGAGAAATTCGACCATATCGCACGGTACCACGAGGTACTTTCTCTCTATCTCCATATTGTTTTTCATACGGATATGATATCATCTAAAGGGGATGTAACGGCTTTTCGGAGTCCGTGAGGATTCGTGGAGGGGGTGTCGGATACCGTCCATACGGTATGACGAAACCGCATAGCGGTCATCTCTCCGACATCTCCTTCGCCCACTCGGCTATCTTTTTTCTCTCTTCTCTGGTAAGTCTCGCTTCGGGATGCATATAGAGGTAGTCGGCTATCGGCATCTTCCACTGTACCGATTCCGCTATCCCTTTGTAGAGTTTCTTTCTCTTCTCTTCGGAGTATCTGTTCCATATCGAAAAGTTGAGCCAGTTTCTGCCGTTTTTGACATGTGTCTTCACCTCGTACGATATGGGAACGACCTCCGCATACCAGGGCCACTTGGTTTCGTTGGAATGACAGTCGTAGCACGACCTTTTCAGAAGCGAAGATATTTCGGTGGGGGCCTCTATTTCGTCCGCTTCGGTAGCGGGCGGAGGGGGAGGCACATCTATACGGATGAACTGCATCAGCAAGAAGGCGGCCAGAAGCCACCCACCGAGTATTTTGAGTGTCCTCAACTCTACTTCTCTTCTACATCTTTACCGAGAATGGTGCACTGTCCGGTAATGACGCATGCGGGACAGATACCTATGATACCGGCCGCCAGCGGCAGTGCTCCGAGATAGAACCAGCCTATTCCGGTATAGACACCGGCACCTATGAGAGCGAGTCCCAAAACTATACGAAACGGTCTGCAGAATTTATACATCTTTTTTGCATCTATCGCCATATTTCACTCCATTTTTTTTTACGCAACTATACTGAAAGAAACTTTGCCATCTATAAATGAAAGAGTTACCGCCATATAGATCAAAAAGCTTTAAGCTATTGCCCCTCTCCTATCTTCAAGGCGGTCAAAAAGAGATATTCACGCCCTGTCAAAATCACTCTATATCGATGTTGTTGCAGATACTTCTTGATCCAATATATATCCTTTATGACCAGAGACAGTTCACTGAAGGGATAGTTGGGAGCTACAGCACCGTATATCAGCTCCCCATCCATCCATCTCGAATTGGGAAAACCGAAAATGAAAGCTCCATCCTGTGAAATTCGCTCTCCATATAGCTCCATCACCACTCTCTTCATCGGTATCGAAGGGCTCTGTAGAGTCGCGATGGATACGATGAGATCGAATCTGCCGAGATTCAGAGAAGAGATATCGGAAATATCGTGACGATACAACTTCACATTATCATCCGCAAATCTCCTCCGTGCTTCGGAGATGGCGCTGGCGCTGTGATCTATACCGACCATCTCCATATCTCGGATATCGCTATCGGATAGAACATCCATCATCATAGCGAACTCGTCTCCCCTATTCACTCCGAGATCGAGTACTCTTCTCCTCTTCTGCAGGCCCACTCTCTCCAACGCCTCTCTGAAGTGGATATGAAACGACGGCTCTTCCCACTTGCGTATCTTTTCGAAACGGCTGCCGATACCGTATTTTTCACTCTCTCCCGAAGAGCCTTCCGTATGAAACGAGTCGGAGAGAAGTTTGCGGTATCTTATCTTCACTCTGCCATCCGGTAGTCTGTCGGGCGTGAGCATCGTACAGCCCAGCGACGATGCGAGAGAGACCCAGCCGTTCCAGCCACGGCAGATATATCCGCTACCCGCATCCGTTTCTCCACTGTATCTGCCTACGCATAGATCGGGGTCGAGAGCTTCGAAAGAGACCTCATCTCCTCCCCGCATGACCTCCAGTACCTCTCTCAACCGAGAAACGAGAGGGTAGAGAGCCCCCCGATATCCATCTATCTCCATCACGGAGCGCTCAATAGATCTCTGACACTTTTTCGTGCATCTTTACCATGAAGCATTTCGTACACTTCGGCGGCTATCGGGAGATAGAGGTCGTTTTCCAGAGATATCTTCCTGAGAGCTTCGGCGGTACCCACCCCTTCGGCCACCTCCCCGATCTCCTCCAGTATCTCGTCGGCACTCATCGATTTGGCGAGTCCCAGACCGACCCTGTAGTTTCTCGACAATCTGCTACTGGCGGTCAAAAAGAGATCACCCGCTCCGCCGAGAGAGAGAAAAGTTTCGGTTTTCGCCCCTTTGGACTCTCCGAAACGGGTCATCTCCACGAGACCTCTCGATATGAGAGCGGCTCTCGCATTGTTTCCCAACTCCAGCCCGTCGCAGACTCCCGCCGCTATGGCTATGACATTTTTATAGGCTCCCGCCACCTCCGCGCCCACGATATCCGAATCTACATATCCTTTGATATAACTCGGCAGAGCGTCGGCGAAATCAGATGCCAGATTTTCCGAAAGAGAGCTGACGGCCAGTGCGGTGGGAAGAGACTTTATCACTTCCGCCGCAAACGACGGCCCCGACAGATACGCCAATCTCTCGGATGGGAGAAAAGATTCGAAAATCTCGTTCAACAGCGCTCCGGTGGATAGCTCTATCCCTTTGGCCGCTACCAATATCTTCTGACCGCGGTCGATAAAGTTTCTATCCATCCACTCCCTGACGAACTGGGCAGGTATGGTCATGACTATATACTCTCTATCGAGAGCCTCATCCATCTCCACGAAATTTTCGAGTTCGTGCCTCCTCCTCGAAGAGATGACGACATCGTTTTTTTCGAGAAATGCGTGGTTGAGAGCCGAACCCCACTTTCCAGCGCCGATTATGGACATTTTCATCATTGCAATACCACCTCTCTATGAAAAGATATAGCCTCTTCGAGCCTGTCGAGATCATCGTCGTTGCCTATGAGAACGATCATATCACCGCTATCGAGTTTATGTCTCTCCCCCGCCGTGACGAATGTAAAGTCGTTTCCCTTTTCGATATCTATCATACCTACGAATATCACTCCATATTTACCGAAATCCACATCGTCGAGCATCATACCGTCGAGAAACGAATTTTCCGGTATCACCATCTCTCTGAAACTGTACTCGTGGCTGTGGTCCATGAATCCTTCGAGAAATCTGGTAGCTATGGGTTTGTTGAGAATATTGTGTATCCTGTACGCGCTCACTTCGTACATATCTATCACCATATCGGCACCGGCCATTTTGAGCTTCTGCGTAGCGTATATCGAATCCGATATCGCCAAAATCCTGTTTTTCGGATAGAGATACTTCAAAGAGAGTACGAGAAAGACATTCATATGGTCGTCATCCATGGCACATATGATAGTCTCGTCACTGTTTATGGGCAGGTCTTCCAGATGACGGTCGTCGGTCACATCTATCTTCCACGCCTTGGCATAACCCGCCTCGACCGCTCTGCCGTACAGTGTATCGTTCGACTCCACCAGCAGTATATGTACCTGTTCTCTACTGAGAGTATCGGCTATCGTATTGCCGAATTTCCCATAACCGAACAGTACTACGCTACGGATATTTTCCATCATACATTCTCCGTGAAACTCATCTCTCTGAAATACTCTATATTGATTCTGTGACCCATCACGAGCAGAGTATCTCCCATTCGCAACTCGACTTCTCTATCTGGGTTGAAGATGAACTCTCCACTATCACCCTTGTTTATACCGATAAAGAGGAGTCTGAAACCTCTGAAATCTATATCCTTCACCTTTCTCCCGATGAGTTTGGAGTGTCTGGATATATCTATTTCATCCAAAAGAGCCTTTTCATCACCCGTGAGAATCCCATGTATCGCCTCGTAGACTCTGGGGCGCAGGATAGCGGACATCATCATTCTACTCGCCACTTCGTTTGGCAACAGAATATGGTCGGCACCGGCCCTTTCGTACTTTTTGATCATATCGACGCTTCCCGCTCTCGCTATCACCTTGATATCTCTGGATATGCTCTTGGCGTTGAGTGTGATATAGATATTTTCCACATCGTCGTGCGACATACAGAGTATCGTCACTTTCGAATTGGCCGTCCTGAACCTTTCGAGGGTATCGTGCCGGCTGGCGTCGTCCTTGATGGCCTTGTACCCTCCCTGTATGGCTTCCGCCACCCTATCGGAGTCTTTGTCGAGGATGATATAGTTTTTCATCTCTTTTTTCGCGAGTCTGAAAAACATCTTTGTCATCTGCCCATATCCGCAGATGATATAGAATTCACTGTTTTTGTTCACCTCTTCGACCACTCTCTCCTCTTTGAGCTCGTTCAGCTTTTCGGAAAACGCCGACACGATTACCGAAGTGGCGAAAGAGAGCATGGCTATCCCGAAGAGTATTATCACCATCGATATCACCCTTCCGAAATCGGAAACGGGGGAGATATCGCCATACCCTACGGTACTGATGGTCACGAGAGACCAGTATAGAGCGTCGAAAATGGTATTGATATTTGGGTTGTGCGTCTCCTCCAGGACATATATCGCGATGCCTCCCGTCGTAACCACGAACATAAGGAGTATAAGAAGGGTGATGAGCTCGAATCTCTTGTTCGCCAGGACTTCGACGAACTGGTTGATACTTCTCGTATATCTGAGAAGTTTCAAAAATCTGAAGAGTACGAATATCCTCAAAACTCTCAACGGTCTGTATGCGGGCAGTATGGCCAACATATCCACGATTGCCGCCGGTTTGATCACATAAGAGAGTTTTTTGACACTCAGGGCCGCCAGAGTCTTCCATACTCTGAACTCCATACCGAGCTTTATAGACCTGTCGTACTCCGAGATGAACTCATCACTCAAATCGTTGTATATCCAAAGACGCAGAAGATACTCTATCAAAAAGACGAAAGAGACTACATAGATATCGTATATGTCCATCCATTTCGGGATAGGGTGTTTCACCTCGTATATGAGGATGAATACCGAGCTGAGTATCAGAAATATGATCGTCAGGTCGAATATCTTCTTGAAACGGCTCGTAGGGTCTTCGAGGAGAGTGCGCACGGCACTCTTCGCCCGCTTGTATCTCTTCGATTTGTGGAGTTTGTCGAAAAAAGCGGTTATCTTCTCTCCGAAAGGCTCTTTATCTCTTCCGGGAGTGATTTTCACCCGAGTCTCGCTTTCAGCAATTCGTTCACCTTCGCGGGATTTGCAGAACCTTTACTCGCCTTCATCACCTGTCCGACAAAGAATCCGAACAGCTTCTCTTTGCCTCCTCTGTACTCCTCGACCTTGTCCGCATTGGCGGAAAGGACTTCATCCACGATAGCCATGATGGCGCCGTCGTCACTCACCTGTCTGAGTCCGAATCTGTCTATGAGAGCGTCGATATCCCTATCTTCGCTCTCCATAATATGGTCGAGAATCTCTTTGGCCCCTTTGCCCGAAATCGTACCGTCGTCTATTCGGGCGGTGAGTCTGCCGAGAGTGTCGGCATCCACAGGAGAGGATACTATATCAGCACCGATCTTATTCAACCTCCCGAGCAGTTCGGAAGTGAGCCATGTAACGGCCGTTTTCGGTTTCGCACCCATTTCTATCATCTCTTCGAAATACCACGCCATCTCCTTTTCCGCCGTTATGACGAGAGCGTCGATCTTTTTGATACCGAGATCTTCGACATATCTCCGCACCTTTTCATCGGGAAGCTCGGGAATCTTTTTGGCGATATCCATCATCTCCTGCGTGACGATGACCGGTCTGAGGTCAGGATCCGGAAAATATCTGTAGTCGGCACTGTCCTCTTTGCCCCTCATCGACTTCGTTACACCCTTGACCGTATCGAAAAGCCTCGTCTCCTGCCATACCTGCTCGTCGTAGATACCGTCTTCCCATGCCTCTATCTGCCTCTGTACCTCATACTCTATGGCCTGTTTCACGAACTTGAACGAGTTGAGATTCTTTATCTCCACCCTGGTACCGAACTCATCCGAACCCTTCGGCCTGATGGAGACATTTACATCGCATCTGAAAGAGCCCTCCTGCATATTGGCATCGCTGATATCGAGATACCTGACGATGGCATGGAGTTTTTTCAGATAGAGCACCGCCTCTTCCGAACTCCTGATATCCGGTTCGCTCACTATCTCCAGCAGAGGTGTATCGGCACGGTTGAGATCGACTTTGGAGACCGCTCCGTCATGTATGTTTTTGCCGGCATCCGCTTCGAGATGCGCTCTCGTGATTCCGATTCTCTTGGACTCTCCATCGTCGAGTACGACGAAAAGCTCTCCACTCTCCACGATTGGGACATCGAACTGCGATATCTGATACGCTTTGGGACTGTCCGGATAGAAGTAACTCTTTCGATTGAATATCGACCGTTTGTTTACCGTGGCGTTTACGGCATATCCGAAACTCATAGCCTTCTGCACGGCTTCTCTGTTCAGTACCGGAAGAGCGCCCGGCAGACCGAGACATGTCGGACATGTATTGGTATTCTGACGCTCCGCGAAACTCGTGGGGCAGGAGCAGAATATTTTCGTCTTCGTATTGAGCTGGACATGCACTTCCAGTCCGATTACGGTTTCAAACATGATGATGGAATCCTTTCGAGATTATGGGTTATGGCGATTCCGTCGGCGAACGGCGGAAACGGACGGCACCATCCCCGCCGAAACGGGAATCTCCACGCCTTTTTCATATTGGCGCAAATTATATCCTTTCGGCCATTTGAAACAGGTAAAACGGTAACCGTAGATACTGCCCCGTATTCCTCTGGAGAGGGAGAATCGGATTGAAACATCTTTTGTGGTAATATGGTGGTATGAGAATCATAATTGTGCCCATCTTTTTGTCGATTTTTATATATGGCAAGATGGAGATCAACGAACCGATACAGCCGATACCTTTGAAGATGGATTACGATCGTGAAAAGGCTCTATTGGGGAAAAAACTCTTCTTCGATCCCGGCCTCTCATCCGACGGAACCGTCGCCTGTGCCAACTGTCACCAGCCCGAGAGTGGCGCCGAGCCATCGAGATTCTCTCTGGGTATCGGACAGCAGGAGGGAAACGCCAACGCACCGACCGTTTTCAACAGTGTATTCAACTATCGGCAGTTCTGGAACGGCAAATCCGCCAATCTCGCCGATCAGGCGAAAGGACCGATGCACAACCCTGTCGAAATGAACGGAAGCAGTACGAGAATCGTCTCATATCTCAACTCCAAAAAGGAGTATAGAGAGAGATTCGAAAAGGTTTACGGAAAGAGTATAGACGAAGATATCGTAGCCGACGCCATAGCCGAATTCGAAAAGGCTCTCATCACTCCGAACAGCAGATTCGACAGATACCTCAGAGGTGAAGCCAATCTGACGAAGAGCGAAAAGAGAGGGTACAGACTCTTCAAGACTCTGGGCTGTATCACATGCCACAACGGTATCAACATAGGTGGAAACAGTTATCAGAAAATAGGGTTGGTACACCGATACAAATGGAGTGAAAGGTCTCCGGACAGATACAGTCTGACGGGGAGAGAAGAGGACAAGAATGTCTACAAAGTGCCGACACTGAGAAATATAGAGTTGACGGCCCCATACTTTCACGACGGAAGCGCCTCGACTATCCGTGAAGCCCTCGCAAAGATGGCATATCACAATCTAGGTCTCAAACTCAGAGAGGATGAGGTAAATGCACTGAGCGACTTTCTCAAATCTCTGACGGGTCAACTGCCCGATATACTCAAAGAGAAAGAGCGTTAGATGAGAGAAAAGAATCTGAGACTCTTCGCCACACTCATGGCCATGCTCGTCGGAGTAGCGATATTCGTATATATAGAGTACTTCTCCAAAAGCTATCTGCAAAAGGGATTCAACACTCTAAACGATCTCGATAAAATACAGCTCAATCTCAACGCTCTGGATGGTGAGTTGCTGAAAAGCACATACTTTCTATATTACAATTACGATCGAATCAATCGGCTCATACTGGGGACCGAAAGTATCGTGGACGATATATGCCATTCGGAGATTATACACGAAAGCTCTTTCGCCGATTGTAAAAAGAGGCTCTCCAAGTTCAAAAACGATTTCGAGAAGTATAGAGAGAGTATAGAGAGATTTCTCACCATAAACGCATCTATCAAAAACAGTGTGATATATCTGCCAAGACTTCAGCTCGAAGCCTACAGCAGATTCGATACGACCAAAGCCGACCGTATGAAACTGATCGTATCTATGTCGAGGATAAATGCGGGTATTTTTCTCTCGAAAAACGCACTGGACAAAGATTTTCTCGAAGATATATCCAGGATAGGCAAAGATATGGGAAAGGAGATGACGGATCTCGAAAAGGATGAATACGAACTCCTCAGGACATATCTTCTGCATCTGAATATATATCTCGAAAATTTCCCCATCTACCTATCCGATATCACCTCCCTCGTCGACAACTCCATAAACTCGGAAATCGCGGAGGTGATAGAGAGTTTCAAAGTGGACCTGCGCAAGAAACTGACCGAAGTCAAAAATACGACGAGAATCCTCGTCTCACTCTATATCCTCTCTCTGATCGTTCTCGTATATTTCATAATATTGACCGATAGAGAAAACAGAGACCTGCACAATATCAAGGAGAAACTATATATATCGCTGATTACCGACCAGCTGACAGGACTCAAAAACCGCAGAGCTTTCGCCGAAGATATAGCCAATCTCGAACACCCCACTCTGATACTGGTGAATATAGACAGATTCAAACACTTCAATGAATTTTACGGTTCCAATATAGGAGACAAGGTACTGCAGGAGATAGCGAAGATTCTAAAAAAGAGCGTTCCGAAGAGGTATTTCGTCTCTCTCTACAGACTCGGTGGAGACGATTTCGGACTCCTCTACCACTGCGACCCCGGACTCCAGAGACAGATAGAGTACTACAACAGACTTCTACAATATATAGTAGTCGATATCGACGGTCTGAATCTGAGTCTCTCGTTCACTCTGGGAGCGAGCAGAGAGAGCGACAGGCTCCTCGAGACTGCGGATATAGCTCTGAAATATGCGAAAAGCTCAAAGAGAGAGAGATACGCCGTCTACTCCGAGGCTCTCGACAACAGAAAAGAGATAGAGCAGAATCTCGAAATGATAAGGATGATAAAAGACGCTTTGACACAGAAAAAGCTCATTCCATACTATCAGCCGATACTCAATCTCCACACGATGAAAATAGAGAAATTCGAATCTCTCGCGAGAATATCCACCGACAAGAGTTACGAAACCGTACAACCGGGCAAATTTCTCACCATGGCGAAAGAGGCCAAACTGAGCGGTGAAATAACTTTCGCTATGCTCGGTCAGACGCTGGAGACCGCCAGAGAGTTCGAAAATTACAATTTCAGTATCAATCTCTCCACCGAAGATATGGCGAGCGAATTCGATAGCAAAAAGATAATCTCCCTTCTGGAGAAAAACAGGGATATATGCGACAGAATAATACTGGAGATACTGGAGAGCGAAGAGATTCTCGACTATGGGGTAATCTCCGACTTCATCAAAGAGACCAAGAGTATGGGATGCCGTATAGCCATAGACGATTTCGGAAGCGGATACTCCAATTTCGAAAAACTTCTCAAACTCGATATAGACATACTCAAAATTGATGGCAGTCTCATCAGTAGACTCGATAGTGACGAGCAGGCAGAAATGATAGTCAGGACCATAATGAACTTCGCCAAATTCGCCGGTGTGGAGACGATAGCCGAATATGTCCATAGCGAAAAGATTCTCGAAATAGTCAAAGAGATAGGTATAGATTACGCCCAGGGGTATATCATAGGCAAAGCCGAAAATCATCCTCTCACGGATGCGGAGAGGCCGAGATAGAGGCAGGAGTCCGACCTCTCGTCCTATATTGAGACGAGTCTTTGATGTACGGCCAGCGCCTGCTTATGTTCGGCTACATCGTGGCATCGCACGATAGAAGCGCCCTCCTCCACGGCTTTCAGATGTATGGCGAGGGTCCCCGGCAATCTCTCCTCCACGGGAGTGGGCGATATATGGTCTATCATCGATTTTCTACTCGCGCCTATCAGCAATCTGCATCCGAAGTGCTGAAAATGGCGTTGATTTCTGATGAGAGTCAGATTGTGCTCCAGACTCTTTCCAAAACCGATTCCCGTATCCAGTATGATATTCTCTCGCTCTATACCCGCCTTTTCACACTTCTCTATACGCTCTTCGAAAAAACGATCCACCTCATCCATGATATCGTCGTAAACGGGATTTTTCTGCATGGTTTCGGGAGTACCTTTCATATGCATGATACATATCCTGGCACCATATTCGGCGGTGAGAGAGACTATTCGGTCGTCGGACGCCCCCGTGATATCGTTGACGATACCGAATCCTCTCTTCAATGCGTACTCCACCACCTCCGGTGTATAACTATCGATACTGAACAGAGCCTTTTCATAGAGTGAATCCCCATATATCCTATCTATGAGAGGACGAACCCTACTCATCTCCTCATCCACTCCGACAGGTTTGGAGCCGGGTCTGGAGGAGACTCCTCCGATATCGACTATATCGGCACCCTCCTCTATCATGCTCACGATTCTCCGCGATGCATCATCACCCATGAAACGGCTACCGGAATAGAAGCTGTCGTCATTGGCGTTCAAGACACCCATGATATGGATAGGATACTCTCTATCCTTCAGCATGGCGGAGAGTCTGCGTCCCAACTCTCTCAATCCAAAAGGCTGGGCCCTCTCTTTTCGCGCCAGAGTCTCGAGTCTCCTCCTATCCCCGATCAAAACGGCATCCACCTTTTCACTCTCACACACTACCGTACCTCCAGGCACGGCCAACTCGGCTCCCACACTCAGAGCATCCTGTTTGAGAATATTGGCCGCGGGAGTGGGAAGGTCTCCTATATAGATCCATATCGTCTCCATCTTGCGGGAGATGATGGATATACCTCCATCACGCACTCCGAGCCTCTCGAGCAACTCTTTTTCATTTCGGACTCTGGCGATTCTATATATCCTCAAGATATCCCCTTTTTTCTCTTTCTGGCAAGCAGTTTGAGTAGAAGAGCCGTCAGTACGAATTCGGAATCGGGTCTGCTGGACGAGAGTACGATAGCATCTCTGAACATATCCATACTCTTTTCATCCAGTTCGTAACTCTCCGACGACATAGCCCCTTTGGCTATTTTCTCGATAGTTTTTCTCAAAGCCACGGGCTCCAGATACTTCGACTCTCTCACGAAATCGTAGAGAGATTTCAGGTCGAGTCTCTCCATATCCGGGATAGAGACCTCTTCCGCATCCTCTGTATCGACTCCGATATATGTAAGCGGTAGTCTCGACCTGATGGTCGGAAGTATCATCGATTTCGAAGGTATCACCAGTACGAACTCTTTTCCAGGGGGAGGTTCTTCTATCAGTTTCAGCAGTTTGTTCTGTACGATATCCCCGAAGCGATTCGCGGCGAGTATCAGCACGACCCTCTCTTCGCTGGCGAGATACGCCTTCTCCATCACCGCTTCGGCATCTTCGACCAGAAAAGAGTCTCCTTTGCGAAACACCAGCGCCCTGTCACCCTCCGGAATAGAGGAGAGTATCGACTCTATCGCGACATCGATATCACGACAGACCACTATACGGCTGTATATTTCCATCAATCCAGCTCTATTTCACCGAACATGACCGCTTCCATACTTTTATCGAAGAGTCTGTAGAGTTGAATGAGTTTCATATCGAGCAGAGGGTCTCCGCCTCTCAGAGTGAAAGCACCCGGCATCTGCTCGTCCATCAGCCATAGAAAAGCGTCATCCCTTCTCGAAGCGAAACGGGATAGATAATGGTCGCCCTCACCTATGTACCAGACGATATAACCCGATGGGAAAGAGATATTGAGCATATCCTCTATCAACTCCACACTCTCACTTCTCTCGAGCAGACTCCTATCGGCCACGAGAGAGTCGAGTCTGAAAAACGGCACGAACGGCCTCCCTTTTCTCGGGTCGTTGACCGAATAGGCTATATACTCCAGAAACCACTCTCTCCTCTCATCGGCCAAAAGCAGTACACTCTGCCCCGCCATCAGTTTGGAGAGGAGACTTCCCATCAGGGGAGTCCAGTCGTATCTGAACTCCTCCATCCAGCTGAAGTCAGAGTTTTCGGCTCTGATACTCTCGAGTGTCCACTCAAGAAACTGTCGCATTATCTATCCAGTTCGTAGGTGTCGTGCAGTACCCTGACCGCAAGTTCTCCATACTTTTCGTCGATTATCATCGATATCTTTATCTCGCTCGTGGATATCATCTCGATATTGATATTGTTCTCCGCCAGAGCCTGAAACGCTTTCGCCGCTATTCCGCTATGAGACTTCATACCCACTCCGACAATCGATACTTTGCAGATGCTCTCGTCATAATCGGCGCTTCCGATATCGTGACCGAATCCATCTATGAGTCTGCGCGCATTCTCAATCTCGCTCTGTGGTACGGTGAAGCCGAGATTGGTCGTACCATCTTTGCTGGCGTTTTGGATAATCATATCCACATTGATATTCTCTTCGGCGAGTTTCCCGAATATTTCGGCCGCTATGCCGGGTCTGTCCGTCACATCCCTGAGAGAGACTCTCGCCTGATTCTTGTCCAGAGCTATCCCGCTGACAAGTACTTCCTCCATATTCTCCTCCTGTGCTATTATTGTCCCTTCTCCATCGCTGAAACTACTCCGAGCCACTATCTTCACACCCATCTTCTTGGCCAGTTCGACCGATCGGTTCTGCAACACTTTGGCTCCGAGACTCGAGAGTTCGAGCATCTCATCGTACGATATGAAATCGAGTTTTCTCGCTTTGGGCTCGATCCTGGGGTCTGTCGTATATACACCATCGACATCGCTATATATCTCACACTTGTCCGCTCCGAGAGCTCCAGCCAGAGCCACGGCGCTCAGATCGCTTCCGCCTCTACCCAGAGTGGTGACATCTCCATGGTCGCTGATCCCCTGAAAGCCCGCGACTATCACGATATTGCCTTTGGACAATTCACACTCCAGGGCTTCCGTATCTATCGACGATATCCTGGCGTAGGTGTGACATCCGTCGGTCTTGATACCGGCGCGTCTTCCCGTCATCGCCATAGCTCCATATCCCATCTCCTGCAACGCTATGGCGAGTAGAGCCGCAGTGACTCTCTCACCCGAACTCAGGAGGATATCCATCTCTCTTCTGGATGGATTCGACGAAAAGTGCTTTGCATACTCTATCAGTTTGTTCGTCTCTCCGCTCATGGCCGATACCACTATGACGAGATCGGCCCCCTCTTCATCTCTCGTGCGAGCCACCCTCTTGGCCACATTCTCTATCCTCTCGAGGCTACCGACACTCGTACCCCCGTATTTCTGCACTATCAGCATCTACAGCAATCCTTCTTTGGTAAAATACTCTATCACTCTTCTATAGACTTTTCTCTTGAAAAAAGCCACATGCCTAAACAGCTCGTCACCTTCGACAAATCTGTACTCCTCGAACTCCGGTATCTCGAAAGCGTTCAGGTCTATGACCGCATCGGGTTTCAGTCTGACCAGAAAATACTTCTGCCTCTGACCTCTAAAAGGATAGAATCTGAAATTTTTCCCATTTTTGGGAAAATCGTAACTGATCCAGTCCGGATACTCGGCTATTATCTCCACCTCGTCCGTACCTATCTCCTCTTTCAACTCCCTGAACAATGCCTCCTCTTTGGTCTCCCCTGGATCTATTCCACCCTGGGGAAACTGCCAGCCCCGACGCATACCCTTGCGCCTGGCTATCATATAGTTACACTTTTCCGGATAGTCCGATGAGAGTACAATGGCGGCCACATTGGGCCTATATAGTTCATCTGTATCCATTGTCCACTCTGATAATGTTTTTTTACCGACTGATCGGCTAAATTTGTTATTATTCTATCCGAAAAGAGTTTACAGCCTTTTGAAACCCGACAGAGAGGGAGCCGTAATCATGCTTCTGTATCTCCATATACCCTTTTGCGACTCCAGATGCCACTACTGCTCTTTCAATACATACGAAAAGAGAGATTCTGGAGAAAAATCGGACTATATGGATGCCATATCTCTCCAACTCGAAAGAGATTTGAAACTATTCGACGCTTCGAGACTCTCCATAAAATCCCTATTCATAGGAGGCGGAACCCCATCCACCGTAAAACCCGCACTATACGAAAAGTTTTTTTCCACAATATCCCCCTATCTGAGCGAAGATGCGGAAATCACCTGCGAAGCCAACCCCAACTCGGCTACTGAAGAGTGGCTGAGGGGGATGAAAAATCTGGGTGCCAATCGTCTCAGCCTCGGAGTACAGAGTTTCGATGGCGACAAACTCGCCCTTCTGAACCGAAACCACTCTCCGAAAGAGGCGGTGAAAGCCGTGGAGAGAGCCTTTTCGGTCGGCTTCGAAAATATCTCTATCGATCTCATCTACGATGTGGACGGAGATGATGAAGAGTCGTTGCGTCGGGACCTCGATATCGCCTCCTCCCTGCCGCTGAGCCACATATCGGCCTATGAACTCACGATAGAGGAGAGTACACCGTTTGCGGGAATATCGGGTATCAAAAAGGGTGACGAACATCTGGGGCACTTCATCAGGAGTGAGATAGAGAAGATGGGATTGAAAGCCTACGAAGTATCCAACTACGGCAGAGTCTCCATACACAACCGCGGATACTGGGAACTCGACGACTACATGGGGATTGGCGCGGGTGCGGTGGGTTTTCTGAAAAACAGGAGATACTACCCCCATACCGACATAGGAAGATACATCTCGGATCCTCTCTGGCACCATATAGAAGAGATATCGGAAAACGAACTTTTGACAGAGAGGATATTTCTCGGTCTCAGGAGCGATGTCGGTATAGACTCCTCCATACTTCCCGACTCCATGAGAGAGAGGGCCGATATCCTGATGAGAGAGGGAAAAGTGGAGTATGGAGAAGGAAGATATAAAAATCGCGACTACTTCATAGCGGACGAACTGGCCCTCTATCTGCTCTCTTAACGATAGTTTGGATAAAATAGGCGAAATTTCTTCCGTCGCGTGTCTCGAAACAGCGGCCGGAGGTGGACGAGATATAAAGGATCTTGATGTTTGGTTTGGGATTTACCGAAATTTTGATGATAGCGGTGGTGGCCATACTGTTTCTCGGGCCCGATAAACTGCCGGAAGCCATGGTACAGGTCGGAAAATTCATAAAAAGTTTCAAAAAGACAATAGACGAAGCCAAAAGCAGTTTCGAAGAAGAGATACATATACGGGAGCTGAAAGAGGAGGCTCTACAGTACAGGCGTACCATCGAGGGGGCCGGCAGGGATATAGAGGGGTTCAAAAACTCCATTCCAAACCCCGCGCAGGAGATAGGAAACGCCGTAGAGGAACTCAAAGGGGACTATCTCGGTGGGCAGAGACGGCATGCCGACCTCTTCGACGATTTCGACGACGATATGGATTCTCACAGAAAAGAGACGGAGGAGACGAAAAGGGATACGGTGGAGAAGAGCGATAGAACGCCCTCTCATGAGGATAGCGTCACGAAGAGAGAAACGGAAACGGATTCCGAAGTCTCGGTAGCGGACAGCGATACGAAAAAGGCGGAAAAAGAGACTGCGAAGGAGGCTTCGTCGGATGTTTGAGAGTGTCAAACCCCATCTCGTAGAGCTCAGGCAGAGACTCGGTATAGCGGTCGGCTCCATCTTCGTGGGATTCGTGATAGCGTTCATATTCCACAATGCCATACTGGGCTGGGTCACGAAACCTCTGAACGAAGCTCTCGAAGAGGTGGGACGCATAGTGGAGAGTAGAGATATGGCCGGCTGGAAAGTGAGCGGTGGGGAGATGAACGCTTCGAAGATTCCAGCCACAGCCACCGCGGTATCCACGGATAGAACCGCTGTATCTCCCGCCAAAGATGCTCTCAAACTCTCCGACGACCTCTCCAGGGCTTCCGAAATCATCGGTTCCGATACTGCGAGCGAAAGAGACAAGGCTCTCGCCTCACTCCTCTCCGATGCCGCCATATCGGCAAAAAAACTCTCCGAAGAGATAAACGGGATATACAAAAGGCTCGATAGGGATAGAGGTTCCAAAAAAGATGAGCTCAGACACAAGAGTTTCGAGGGAATGATCACGACCCATCAGGTGGGTGGAGCCTTTTTCGTAGCTCTCAAAGTCTCGTTTTTCGCCGGTATTCTGCTGGCACTCCCGATGATACTCTGGCAGATATGGCAATTCGTGGCCCCCGGACTATACGAAAACGAAAAAAAGATGCTTCTGCCCTTCGTGGTGGGAGGTTCGGTGATGTTCATGATAGGGGTACTCTTCGCATATTATGTCGTCACCCCTTTCGGATTTCAGTTTCTCATCACATTCGGTTCGTTCCTATACACACCTCTGATCAATATCGAAGACTATGTAGGATTTTTCACAAAAATCATGTTTGGATTCGGATTGGCGTTCGAACTCCCGATATTTACATATTTCCTCGCACTTCTGGGACTTATCACGGATAGGACACTGAAAGATTTTTTCAAATACGCTATCGTTCTCATCTTTTTGGTGGCCGCGCTTCTCACACCGCCCGATGTCCTGACCCAGATGCTCATGGCCGCTCCTCTCCTGATACTCTACGGAGTATCCATCCTGATAGTCGGTATGGTAAATCCCGAACCTGAGGACGAAGAGGAGGAGTCGTGAATCCGGACGCTTCCACCGGAGGCTCCACGATACCGCAGGAGCTTCTGACCTCTTCATACGACTATACACTCCCCGAAGATCTGATAGCTCTCAGACCCGCATCTCCACCCGATAGCGCGAAGCTTCTCGTCTACGACAGAAAAAGTGACAGTATCGTCCATACCAGTTTTTCCAAATTCATCGACTACATTCCGGAAAATTGCGCCATTTTCCTCAACGACACCAGAGTCGTAAAAGCCAGAATGTTCGGATTCAAGGAGAGTGGTGGCAGAGTGGAGATACTGCTGAACAGACCTCTACCCGACGACAGATACAGTGTCATGATCAGGGGAAGAGTGAGAGAAGGGAGCCTCATCCTCCTGGATGGTGGAGTGACAGCCACCGTACTATCGTTACGGGAAGACGGTTCGAGAGTGGTCTCTTTCACCAAAGAGGGAAAAAGTCTCACTTTCGACAGACTCGTAGAGGAGCTGGAGAGTATCGGTCATGTCCCTCTACCACCATATATCCGCAGAGATGACGACGAATCGGACGATATGGACTATCAGACTCTCTTCGCCAGAAAAGCCGGAGCGGTAGCCGCGCCCACCGCCTCTTTGCACTTTACACCGGAGATACTCGATCGGCTTCATCGTGAGTATCCGGTCAGGACATTGACTCTCCATGTCGGGGCCGGCACATTCAAACCCGTAGAGAGCGAAGAGATTCTGGAGCATCGGATGCATTCGGAGTATTTCGAAATACCGGACGATGCGGTCGAACTACTCGATTCGGATATCGATATACTTGCCGTAGGTACGACCGTGACGAGGAGTATAGAGTATTATGCCCGAACCGGCAAAAGGGGTGGAGAGTGCGATATCTTCATCCATCCGGCGAACGAACCAGTGAGAGTCTCACATCTGCTGACCAATTTCCATCTGCCCAAAAGTACTCTCCTCATGCTCGTAAGCGCTTTTGTGGGGAGAGAGAAGGCGATGGAGATATATGCGGAAGCGATCGAAAAGAGATATCGATTCTACAGCTACGGCGATGCCATGCTGATCATTTGAGAAGGGGTGTATCATGTTTTTCGAGCCTAGATTTTTCATCATGCATATCGCGATAGCTTTCATAGCGCTATCTCTCATAGCCACAATCATATACGAATTGCGCAAACCGCCTGTAGATCCCAACGAAGATCCCGATACGAAGAGAATGAACGATATGCTGAAAGATTGACGGTAGTGAACGGCGGATATTTTACGAGACTCCTCATACTCACCATCGCTCTCATGCTGGGCGGATGCTTCTCCAGATACGACTATACCGTACACAAACCGAAAGTCATCTACAAAAAACCGAGCAGAAAAGCTCTCTCGAAACTTCTACGCAAAGAGTTGGGCAAAGATTATGTATGGGCCGAAGAGGGGCCCGACGAATTCGACTGTTCCGGTTTGACATACTTCTGCTATGGCAGTATGAATATGGTGATTCCCCGTACCGCGCGTGAGCAGGCTCGTATGGGAAAAGCGGTGAAGGTCCAAGACCTGAAGTATGGCGATCTGATATTTTTCGACACCACGGCGAGAAAGAGCGGACAGATCACACATGTGGGAGTGTATATCGGAAACGGCCGATTCGAACACGCGTCCAACGAAAAAGAGGGTGTGAAGATCTCCAGAATCGACGATCCCTACTATCGGGGGAGGATCAGGATATGCAGAAGATATCTTCCCGACGAGAACGACGCCACGGCCACCAAAAATGCTTTCAAGAGGGATGGAGCTATCCGTCTGACGAAATCCAGCGACACATCCGAGTGTGTCAAATGCTATCAGGTACCTCTCAAAGCCACGGATAGCCACGGCCAATACTATATACAGGTGGGTTCATACAGAATGGAGCCGGAGAGATCACTGATGGCACACCTCTCTTCATCGGGATACGACTACCGAATCGTGGAGAGAGATGGATTGAAAAAACTGCTTACGGGGCCATTCAGGGACAGGGATACGGCACTCTATGTACTGCCGACGGTCCAGAGGCTCTTCAATCCACAGGCATTCGTCACACGAATCGAAGATACGGCGGCGTCCAGGAGAGACGAGCGTGAATCCGGAGAGTCGCGCTACAAATCCGTCACCGGAAACGACGGTGCGAAAAAAGAGAGAGAGGAGAAGGTAGATGGCGGGAGTATCGGCGAAAGATCCGTGTCCATGTGGTAGCGGGTATAGATATGCGAAGTGTTGTCGCAGATACCATAGAGGAGAGGAGATACCTCCGGACGCTCTACGGACGATGAAATCCAGATATTCGGCTTATGCCGTCGCAGATGCCCGGTATATCATGGAGACGACACATAGGGATAATCCCGACTATGGAAAAGATCCGCTGAAATGGAGGGAGGAGATAGAGAGATTCTGCCGTGAAGAGAGTTTCGAATCTCTCCATATCGTCTCATTCGAAGATGGTGAAGACGAAGCGTTCGTCACATTCATCGCCAGATTGGGAAGCGGTACGATGAGAGAGAAGAGCAGATTCGTCGAAGTCGGGGGAAGATGGCTCTATATAGAGGCCGTCGATATCGGGATACAAAGGGGGGTCAACTCTTCATCGCTTTGATGAAAGATTCGTAGATTTCATCGAGTTCGGAATCTTTCTTCTCCATCGTCTCCAGGTCTCCACTCTTGACAGTGTGCTCCAGCACGGCTAATCTACGCAAGAGATATTCGAAAAGCTCTCTATCTATATCCGGCATCACATTGTGGCTCAGCGGTGCTTTGCCATCTATCCTTCTCGCCGCCCTCGCCGGGACACCTACGGCCGTGCATCCCGGAGGCACATCTCTGATGACTACCGAGTTGGCCCCTATCTTGGCATCTCTGCCTATCGTGATATTTCCCAACACTTTCGCACCCGCACCGATAATGACATTATCCTCCACCGTAGGGTGTCTCTTGCCCGACGAGAGACTCACACCACCCAGCGTCACCTGCTGATATATCAACACATTGTCTCCCACTATGGCCGTCTCTCCTATCACTACACCCGTAGCGTGATCTATGAAGACACCTTTTCCAAGTCGTGCCGCGGGATGTATATCGACCGTGGTCAGAAACTGCGCTATCGCCGATATGAGTCTGGGCAGAAATCTCAATCCCCGTATGTAGAGGAAGTGGCTCAATCTA
>Ga0256913_10000350_pt1 | contig 23738 bp, 19 predicted proteins | sample Axial_MatmetaG_FD_185970 | JGI IMG/M metagenome (GOLD analysis project Ga0256913, IMG submission 185970) | Deep-sea worm associated microbial mat communities from Axial Seamount, Juan de Fuca Ridge, Pacific Ocean - Axial_Mat | ecosystem: Environmental > Aquatic > Marine > Oceanic > Microbial... | reverse complement strand
TTCTATTTTTGTGCTGAGAATTGGTAAAGATAGTTTTTACTCAGGATATCCCGAAATGATAAAAATTCTTGTGGCAGATGATCATCAATTGCTCATTGACGGCATCAAGACAACACTTGATTCTGTTAAGGAGATTGGCATTGTAGCCGAGGCTAACAATGGAGAGCAGGTATTGGAGAAGTTGAAAGAAACTGAGGTTGACGTAGTCCTTCTCGACATTAATATGCCTGTGATGGACGGTTTGGAGTGCTGTAAACTGATAAGCACGAACTTTCCGAAAGCAAAGGTCATTGCCCTGTCGCAATACAGCGAAAAGCGCTTTGTAAAACGAATGATTAAGAACGGGGCAAGGGGGTATGTATTAAAAGATACTGACAGAGAGGAGCTTACGGAAGCTATTGAAAAGGTTAACTCGGGAGAGACGTATTTCAGTAAGAAACTTTCCTTTGATCTCATAACAAACGCAACGTCAAAAAAAGATAAAAACTCAAAGCTTTTTCCAAAACTTTCGGCCCGCGAGCATCAGGTTCTTAAACTTATTTGTCAGGAATATAACACTCAGGAAATTGCCGATGCCTTGTTCATCAGTCATTATACCGTTGAGGGACATCGTACCAGCCTTTTAAACAAATCGGGTGCAAAAAACCTTGTAGGTCTTGTAAAATGGGCTATTGAGAACGAATTGGAAGATTAACTCCCATTCGTAAAAATACGAATACCCCCCTGAAAACCACCGTTTTTTTTTTCGGTGGTTTTCAGGGGGGTTTTTCGCTTTTCAATGTTGTAATTTTAAAACCTGATATTTTGATAAACGGATTTATGCAAAAATATTGAATATTAAAATGTTAAGAAAAATATAAAAGCCGGATGATATTAAAAAAATTAAAAAATAAGAAAATGGAAAATCAATCAACATCTTTTAAATTGTCGGGAATTTCGCTTACTTATCTTATAATATATCTTTTAACACTTTTTTTACTGGTACGACTTTTAATGGGGGTGGGGAGCGCAACAAGTAGTGATAAAGCAGCCAAAATTAATACGGAGTTATTTAGAAAATAATTTTTTAACAGGAAGATACCTAAATATTAATAATTCCTTTTCAACTTTACTTCCAAGTAACCTGAAAAGAAAAACCCGTTCAGTTTACCGAACGGGTTTTTTAAATTACTATATGATAACTTTTCAGCTATTCGGCAAAAACTTCAAAGTTGATATTACTCTTAATATCTTTATGTAAAACAATTTCAGCTGTGTAAGTTCCGAGTTCTTTAATACTGTCGCCGTCAACTAAAATCTTCTTTCTGTCAATATTGTAGCTGAATTGGTCTTTCAGAGCTTCCGAAATTTGAATATTGTTTACGGAGCCGAATATTTTTCCTGATTCGGCAGCTTTAGCACCTATCTTAACAGTAATACCGTCCAGTGCCTTTGCAAGAGTTTCAGCCTCTTTTCTGATTTTTTCCTCTTTAAAGGATTTTTGTTTTAGATTTTCAGCCAATACCTTGCGGTTTGTTGGTGTTGCAGAAATTGCCATTCCCTTTGGTAGCAAATAATTACGGGCATATCCGTTTTTTACGGTAACGATGTCGTTAGTATAACCCAATTTTTTTATGTCTTGTTTTAAAATGATATCCATAATGCCCTCCCTATTTTAATAAGTCTGCTACATAAGGTAATAATCCGATGTGCCTTGCTCTTTTAACTGCTTTGGCTACTTTCTTCTGATATTTTGTCGATGTTCCGGTAATTCTGCGAGGTAGAATTTTTCCTTGCTCATTTAGAAATCTCATCAGGAAGTCAGGATCTTTGTAGTCAATATATTTAATTTTATTTTTTTTAAACCGGCAGTATTTTTTTCTTTTTGTGTCGACTGCTATAGGTGTCAAATATTTTATGTCTGAATTTGATTGTGCCATTTTATTTTTAATTTAAGGGTTAATAATTATTTAAGCTTCGGCTTTTTGTGCCTCTTTTGCTTTTCTTCGCTTCTTTTCGCTATACGCTACTGCATGTTTATCAAGCTTAACAGTTAAGAAACGAAGAATTCTTTCATCACGCTTGTAAGTAATTTCAAGGTCACGAATAACATCACCCTCCGATTTGAACTCAATCAAATAGTAAAATCCTGTCGATTTTTTCTGGATAGGATAAGCCAGTTTGCGCATCCCCCAATTGTCCTCATAAATAATTTCAGCACCTTTATCTTTCAGGTACTTCTGATACTTCTTTACCGCTTCCTTTACCTGATCGTCAGATAAAACGGGAGTTAAGATGAAAACGGTTTCATACTGATTTAACATAGTTGTTTTTTTAATTAATTAACTTAATTTGTTTAACTTAAATCCTTTTTCAAAAAGGACGGCAAAAGTAGAAAAAAATTGCTAAATAGCAAAACAGAAATAATCTTTTTTTTAAATGCTATTGAAATTTAAAAAATGTGAAGTTTACTTTGCCGTATTTTCGATGGTCGTAAAAGTGTGAATATGCTGTAAAATCAATGGATGCCGGGTGTTCAATTATGAAAATTCCATTTTTGTTCAGTAGTGAGTTCTCAAAAATTAAATCGGGAAGTTTTTCAATATTATTCATATTGTAGGGTGGGTCGCTGAATATAAGGTCGAAAAGTCCACCTGAAGCGTTAATATATTGACGGTAGTCGGCTCTGATTACGTATATATTATCATACTTTAACAGTTGAGCGGTTTGCGAAATAAAAGTTGTACATTTAATATTACTGTCGACGGATGTTACAGCCTCACAACCTCGGGAAGCAAATTCATAAGTTATATTTCCTGTACCTGCAAAAAGGTCAAGAACACGAAGTTTGTCGACTTCCATTAAATTATTGATAATGTTGAAGAGGCTTTCTTTTGCCATATCTGTTGTAGGTCGTACCGGCAGGTTTTTAGGTGCAACTATTTTCCGACCTTTATTTTTGCCGCTTATAATTCGCATCTGTTTGAATTAATCAGGTTGAGGAAATAGTGCTCGGGGATTTCTTTTATGGCGTAACTGTATGAAAATGCATCGTTTAATTTCTCAAATGAAATATTCCTAATATACTTATACGCAATTTCAAAAAGTTTAGAATCGTTATCAATTAGCCCTGAAAAGCTAAAGTCAATATCTTCCGGATTTATTTTGAACTGGTTGAATACGTATAGAATATAAAAAATAAAATCTTCGTTGCTTTTGTGTGGAAATGTATTGTGATATATCAGGCTACTACCCTCGGTAATAATGATATCAAATAAGTCTTTTCTGACATTGACAAATACTCTCATCTTTAAAGGGAGATTTTTATTGACTATCATAATATTTTCAATCAGTGCCGAAATATGGCAGTGGGTTTTGCTGCCAGGGAACAGATTGTTGAGCATTTTGTTGATATCAATAGGTATTGAGAATACATTATTTGCCTCAAGATTAATCAGGTTGTCAATAAGGACAATATCTTCGGTTTTTTTCCATGAATTGAATTTCAAATACTGTTCTTTTTCATTTTTGATAAAGAGGGGAGTGGGTATAAGTGTCGTATTCGGGCTTTCATAAATGATGGTTACCTCATTATATTTCAGTGTAAGGTATTCGTTACTTTCGGCAAACTCTCTAAATGCACTACAATAGTTACTGGTTTTTTTCAGTCCTTTATATTCAAATGAGGCTAATCCTGAGAAAAAATTGCGTTCAATATAAAAAAGGACAAAGGAAAATCCATTCTGCGAGAGCAGAATGGATAATTTATATTCTTCCGAGCGGGCTTTTCTGAAAGCGTCATCGTACTTGCCAAATATCTGGTTAAAGTGCCCGGACATCTGATTTTGTTTACTCCCAGTTACCGTCAGTCGAAGCTTCTGTCATCGAACCTACTTTCAGGCCAGCGAATCTGTCTATTTGTTCCTTAGATGCAATAAGGTTTGTTACCATTTGGGTGTTCATATCTGCAAGATATTCTTTATAAATAGCTGAAGCCTCAAAAACATTAACCTTTACACCACCTTTTTCAATAACGCCTGCATTTAGTTTGAAAACTTTGTTTTTGGTAAAAGGGATATATTTAATTCTATTGACATCGAAGTTTAATCGTTTTCCATACAAGGAATCAAGAACAGGAACATAGCCTATTGTATCACGAATTGTTTTTGTGAAGGTTGTGTCATTTGGATCAGGTACAATTTTCACTTCAGGAATCTGGCCTGTTTTCAGAAAGTCGATGAGCGTATCAAAGTTTGCCGTATAACGTCCGTGAATGGTCTTAAAACCCATTTCAGCACTACGGATATCCTTTAACGCCTGTACAACAATTTCATCTCTTCTGGCAACTTCTTTGTTGAATTTTACCGGTTCCATAATGCTGTCGTACACCATATATGCCAGAACCACAATGATTACTACGAGTAATACTTTGATAATATTATTTACCATAATGATTTATTTTTTTATACTGCAAATTTATAAATAATTTTATATCACCATTGTTTTATTTTTATAAAAATTTTATTTTTATTTTTTTTTGGAAAAATAATTTGCTATTGCTTACCTTTGCAGCCTTTTTTTGAGTGATTTTAGTCAGGAATCGGCTGAATCCCCAAAAATGAATACAGAATATTAAGGCTTGTTTGAACTTTGAGTTTTGTATTTATTTAAATTTTGTTATTTGAATTTTGAGTTTTATTTATTTCGGGGTGTAGCGCAGCCCGGTTAGCGCGCGTCGTTCGGGACGACGAGGTCGGAGGTTCGAATCCTCTCACCCCGACATTTTCCATTGCCTCTTTAGCTCAGTTGGCAGAGCGGTTCACTCGTAATGAACAGGTCGCCGGTTCAAGTCCGGCAGGAGGCTCTAATTTTATTCTTTATGGTTTTCTATACTATTCTCCCTAACGCTTGATCCAAATCTTTTATCAGTATTTCAGGATTCTCAAGTCCGGTATATAATCTCATCATATTTACCGGAAGTACCGGATTTTTGGATTCGGCAGGGTTATATGTTGTAATGGCAGGGAAAATCAATGATTCATAACCGCCCCATGAAACGGCAAGCTTAAAATATTCCATACTCTCACTCACACGTTCAATCATTTTGATATCTGGTGTTTTAATGAAAACGGAAAATAATCCGGAACTGTTTTTCATCTGCTTTTTTGCCAGCTCATACTGAGGGTGGGAGGGATGGTGGGGGTAAATTATCTTTTCAACTTTTGGATGGTCAATTAGGAAATTAATTACTTTTTGTGCATTATTACTGCTTTTTTCCAATCTGAGTTCAAGTGTCCTGAGTCCTCGAATCATTAGCCAGGCATTGAAAGGAGCTATTATTCCTCCAAAGGTCATAAATTCGTTTTGGAAAATTTTTCTAATCATTTCACTGTTTCCGCAAATAACCCCGGCAACAACATCGCTGTGGCCTGTCAGGTATTTTGAAGCGGAATGTACCACAATATCAATTCCATATTTAATCGGGTTTTGATATAGCGGTGTACTATAGCTGTTATCGATTATAGTCGTGATATTATTCTCCTTTGCAAGTTGCGAAACCTGTTTTAAATCCTGAAGTTCAAATGTCCAGGAGTTTGGTGATTCGAGATAGAACAGAGTTGTATTGGTTTTTATGCTTGATTTAAAGCTATTAATATCGGTTCCGTCTATAAATGTGGTTTCAATGCCGAATTTTTTCAGAATATTTAAAAAAAAGTGATTTGTCCAGCTGTAAGGTTTATCGACACAGATGACATGGTCACCCGAATTCAGATTTGCAATGACCGATGTTGTTATTGCAGCCACTCCACTGGCGGTCACAAGACAATCTTCTGCTTTTTCGAGTGCTGCAAGTTTTTTTCGCAGAATCTCAACAGTCGGATTGTTGCCACGTGTATAAACCGGTTCGTCAAACTCATTGAATATAGCATCACGCATATCCTCAACCGAAGAGTAGCAAAAGTTACTGGTTTGAATAATCGGAGGAGCCACAGCATTGAAATATTTTTCGTGCTCTTCACCTAATTGATTTATAATTTTAGAAAACTCCATATTTTTGTTCTTAACACCTTGCAAAAGTAGATAAAGATAAAGAGATTAGCCTTTTTGTTTAACATTATTATTGTCGTTTAATTAAAATTGTATTTTTGTATAATGATATTAATCAATCGCCCCCATACCGATCCATATTTTAATATTGCTGCCGAGGAGTATATTTTAAAGGCTTTTGATGAGGATGTTTTTATGCTATGGCAGAACGAACCTTCTATTATTGTAGGAAAGCATCAGAATACCCTTGCAGAGATAAACTATCAGTTCGTGAAAGAGAATAACATTCCTGTTATCCGCAGAATATCAGGGGGAGGTACTGTTTTTCACGATCTGGGAAATCTGAATTTTTCATTTATAAAAAATGGAGAAAAAGGTAAACTGGTAGATTTCAAGAGGTTTACAGACCCGATTGTTAATATCCTTAATGAAATGGGCGTTCCTGCAAAATTTGAGGGAAAAAACGATTTGAGAGTCAATGGATTAAAAATTTCGGGTAATGCCGAACACGTATTCAAAAATAGGGTTTTACATCATGGAACGCTACTCTTTTCATCTGACCTGAGCTATCTCAATAAGGCAATAAAAGTAAATGCTGGAAGGTTTGAAGACAGGGCGGTGAAATCGAACCGGAGTATGGTTGCCAACATCACTGATTTTATGAACCCAGCTGTCGTGATAGAAAATTTCAAAGAGCAAATAATTGAATTTGTCGGAAGAAAAGAAAGTAATCCGGAATTTTATTCCCTCACAGGAAAAGATATTTTGGAGATAGATAATCTGGTTACTGAAAAATATTCAAAATGGAGTTGGAATTTCGGTTACTCACCGAAATATTCGTTGCAAAACAGCATAAAAACAGAATATGGAATAATTGTTTTTAACACACAGGTGGAGAACGGAATGATAAAAAAGCTGAATATATCAGGTGATGGTATTGACTTTATTTTAAAGAAAAAAGCCGAACAAATGTTTACCGGTACACCTCATAGTGAATCCGAGGTTAATAATAAATTGCAGAATGGATGGCAAGATTACGGTAACACCGGTCTTACTGCAATCAATATTCTTAAAGGGCTATTTTAATTTAAAATCTGATCGGAACAGGACTCGCACCAGTCCATTAGTTGTTGACGCTGTGCATCGGTCAGTTTTGCATCGGGATGCATTATCGGGTAAATTTTCATAGGCATTTCGCCCGATTCTATCTCTTCTGAAATTTCGTCGAGAGCTTTGATTTGTTTGCGTTTGCTCAGGTCAGCCCAATGCCCGAAGTCCAGTTTTTTACGTCCCTCTCTTACATCACGCGAAACGAGAAAAGAGATAGGGGCAACATAAGAATACCAGGGGTATGTAACCTGTTGTGAATGACAGTCGTAGCAGGTCGCTTTCAGAATGGTCGCCACTTCACCGGGGACATCAATAGCATCAAGCAGGTCTTTTTCCGGAACCGGATTATTATCTGGTCTGCCGGAAGGTATAAACTGCATTATCACAAAGATAAAAACAATTGCAATCAGAATTTTACGTTTCATATTTTCTTTTTTGTCAAATGATTCAGAGTCTGCTCAGGAACTTATTTCATCAAAGCGTCAGCTGCATTGTTTGCCCAGTCGATAAGAATTTTTGACTCGGCATCAGTTAAAGCATGCTCGGGGTATTTTTTTAAGAATTTTTTTGGTGGCATATCCTTTTTCTCAACCGATTCGGCAATATTATCCAGTTTTGAAATCAGTTTCTTTTTCGATAGCATCGGAAGTTTGTCAATTTTAAGCTTCATCTTTGCTTTCATTGATTTGGAACCTGTGTGGTGACAGTCGAAACATTTATTCTTTAACACTGCATTAACGCTGTCGGGAATAGTAAGCATATCTTCGGGAGCTGCCTCCTTTTGTGTATCAATAACCTTAAAAGCAGTTGAAATTGCAAAGAAGCCACTTAGAAATACTAATACCGTAATTGTTAAAATTGTCTTTTTCATTTTTGTTGATATTTTTGTCAGTTATATGTTTATAAAACATATAAAATATATGTATTGTTCAATAAATAAACGGAAAACTTATTATTATATTTTTTCTCTGCCTCCGGTTGGAGTTGTCTCTAACCTGCCAAGTCACTGTCTGAATTATCTCGTTGGTGACTACACCAACGAGATGCAGGTTTTCTCATTCAACTAATAGCTTTTTAATGAGGTATTTATTTTATTGTCAGTTCCGGTAATGAAATGAACTGTTTCATTATCATTTTCTGAAATAACTGCCTATGATATTGTCCTCCATCTGTTGTTTTTAAAGTAATAAATATTCTGTTTTTAGTTATGCCAACAAAGTTAATAAAATTTAATCTAATTTTGCAAGGATTTTTTTGAGTTTCTTTATCGGACTGGCAACTGGTCCATAAATTGATATAAACTAATGAACTTTAAGCGCATAATATATTCAATATTAACCCTCTTGATGATATTTTCCTGTAGCCGGACAGAGGAGGGGGCGGTAACTGTCATAACAGGTAGTTTTTCAGTTCATCCGGATGAGTATGTCTATCTTGAAGAGATAAAGGTTCATGATGTGATAATGCTTGATTCGGTAATAACAAACGGGAAGGGCGATTTTAGTTTTAAAATAGAACAGAAACAGGACGGATTCTATCTTTTAAAAACTGTAAAAGATGACAGTTATCTCGTATTGCAACTTAATAAAGGTGAAAAAGTAAGGGTTGAATCCGACAGTGCGATGTTTCTAAACGGCTATTCCGTGAAGGGTTCACCAGGTTCTGATTTGCTTCTTGAGTTTGAGATGTTTATGAATGAGCAAAAAGCAAAAATAGATTCACTTTACAGAGTTTTTTCCAGAGAGCAGTATCAACCGGATTTTCTTGATGTTAAAAAACAGCTTGACTCAATCTATCTGGTTATTGTTGATAATCAGAGAAGTTATGTCAAGAAATTTATTGAGGACCATCCGTCATCTCTTGCCACTCTTTTAGTGTTAAATCGCAAACTCGGCAGGAAAGAGGTTTTGGATGAGGATGATGATTTTGAATATTTCCATAAGCTTGATAGTGCCCTGATGATAAAATATTCTGAAAATGAGCATGCACTTGATAATCACGAAAGGGTGGAAAAAATAAGATTGAGGAAGTTTGACAGGTTTGAAGCCGAAAAGAAAGTGCAACCGGGGATGACGGCACCAAATGTAGTAATGAAGGATACTGCCGATAATTTTGTGTCGTTAAGAGATATAGCATTCAAAGATAACAAATACGTTTTGATTTATTTTTGGGCCGGGTGGAATGCAAAATCAAGGCAGGACAATAAAACTCTTATACCTTTGTATAAAGAATTGAGGAAACATAAGATTGAGGTTTTCGGCGTTTCGCTTGATGAGAATAAAAAGGTGTGGATCGGAGCTGTTAAACTTGACAAGTTGCCGTGGATACAGGGAAGTGACCTGCTTGCTTTGAATTCTCCTGTTATTAAAGCATATAATCTGGCGGGTGAATTGCCGTTTTATTATATTGTTGACAGCAAAAGAAAGATAATTTACAAGGATAAAGATTTGAAAAAGATCATCAAGAGGTTAAAAAAGTTATATTAAAACATCTAATTTTGAGTGAATTAGCACCCGGTAAGAAAATATATTTTGCGTCCGATAGCCATTTCGGAGCTCCAACAAAAGAGAAAAGTCTTGTGCGTGAGCGGCTGTTTATAAAATGGCTTGATGTAGTAAAAGAAGACGCTGCAGAAATCTTTCTTATGGGCGATTTGTTTGAATTTTGGTTTGAGTATAAAACCGTTATTCAGAAAGGTTATGTTCGTCTTTTCGCAAAATTGGCCGAAATAACCGATTCCGGTATTCCAATTTATTTCTTCCGGGGCAATCACGATGTTTGGGCTTTCGACTATCTTGAGCAGGAATTGAATATAAAGATATATCCCGACACACTTATTAAGAAGATGGGCGGCAAAACTTTTTTCCTTGGACACGGAGACGGTTTAGGGAAAGGCGATAATGGTTATAAATTTCTAAAGAAGGTATTCCGTAACAGATTTAACCAATGGTTATTCAAGTGGCTGCATCCCGATATCGGAACGACAATGGGACTCTACTGGACAGAGAAGTCGAGAGTTGCGAATGTAAATAAAGGTTTGGAAGAGGTCAATATAAAAGGTTTGGAGCGCATTTCCGGTTTTTGTAATGAATTGATAGACAAAGGTGAGGATATTGACTATTTCATATTTGGCCATATCCATAAGCCTGCCGTGATTACTATCGGTGAAAAAGCAAAGTATTTCAGCATCGGCGATTGGATAACTAATTTCTCTTATTTAGTATTCGATGGTGAGAATGTAGAGTTGAAATATTTCGATAGAATATGAAGTTAACTATAGGCTAAATATTTTTTTGACTTTTTAATCTTCAAAAACTCACAAAATCAATTTTTGCCTGAAAATAAACAGGTTAACATTTTTAAATTAAAAATATTATAGTACTTTTGCACCCCCGATTTTTAACGGATTATTAATCATTTCCGTGATTATCAATAGTTTCCTGTAATCGGGGAGGGGCTTTTGATAACCGGATACAAATTTTTTTTTATGTCAGACGAAATTAAAGACAAAAATCCTGAGCAACCTGCCGAAGTAAATGAAGATATCAAAGCGGATGCTCCAAAAATTGAAAATCAAGAACCAAAAACCGAGCCTGAGGCCAAAAAAGAAGAAAAATCCGAAGCTAAAGAGGAGCCTGTTGCTGAACTAAAAGAGGAGAAAGCTGAGGAAAAGGCTGAACCCACAAAAGAAGAAAAGGTTGAGGAGGAAGTGAAGCCTGACCAACCGGTAGCTGAAGAAAAAGCTGAAGAACCTGCAAAGGAAGAGCCGGTAACTGAGGAAAAGATTGAGGAAGAAGTGAAAGCCGAAGAAGCGACAACTGAAAAAAATGCTGAGGAGCCTGTAAAGGAAGCACCTGTGGCTGAGGAAGAGAAAAAACCGGAAACTTCTGAACCCGCTCCTGTGGCATCAATTGAGCCACCCGAATTTGACTGGGACAGCATTGGTAAAAAGCAGGACAATTACACTAAAGATGAAAGAAAAAAACTTTCTGACCTGTATGAAAATACGCTGAAATCAATTACAGAACATGAGGTAATTGATGGTACTGTTGTTTCTATCAATCCTAGAGAAATAGTTGTAAATATCGGCTATAAGTCAGATGGTGTCATTCCATTTAATGAACTGAGATATAATCCTGACCTGAAGCCCGGAGACACAATTGAGGTCTATGTGGAGAACCAGGAGGATGCAACCGGCCAATTGGTGCTTTCGCACAAGAAAGCCAGAATCCTTCGTGCGTGGGAAAGAATTAATCAGGCATTTGATAAAGAAGAAATTATTAACGGTTTTGTTAAATGCAGAACTAAAGGCGGCCTTATTGTCGATGTGTTTGGAATCGAAGCTTTCCTCCCCGGATCGCAAATCGATGTTAAACCTATCCGCGATTATGATGTATTTGTTAGTAAAACAATGGAATTCAAGGTTGTGAAAATCAATCAGGAATATAAAAACGTTGTCGTATCGCACAAAGCACTTATCGAAGACGAACTTGAAGCTCAGAAAGCCGAGATTATCTCCAAACTCGAAAAAGGACAGGTGCTTGAAGGAACCGTTAAAAATATCACATCTTACGGAGTATTTATCGACCTTGGTGGTGTTGACGGTCTTATTCATATAACAGACCTTTCATGGGGCAGAATAAATCATCCTGATGAGATTGTTGAACTTGATCAGAAAATAAAAGTTGTTATTCTTGATTTTGATGATAATAAGAAACGTATTGCACTTGGGCTCAAACAACTTACTCCACATCCTTGGGATGCACTTGACACTAACATGAAGGTTGGTGACAAAGTTAAAGGTAAGGTGGTTGTAATTGCCGATTACGGTGCATTTATTGAAATCTCACCGGGCGTTGAGGGTCTGATACACGTATCTGAAATGTCGTGGTCGCAACATTTGCGTACAGCACAGGATTTCCTTAAAGTTGGTGATGAGGTTGAAGCCGTGATTCTTACTTTGGATCGTGAAGAGCGTAAGATGTCGCTTGGTATAAAGCAGCTTATTCCTGATCCTTGGATCAACATTAAAGATAGATATCCAGCAAGTTCTAAACACACTGCTATTGTACGTAATTTTACCAACTTCGGTATCTTTGTGGAGCTTGAAGAGGGTGTCGACGGACTGATTCACATCTCCGACCTTTCCTGGTCGAAGAAGATTAAGCATCCGGCTGAATTTACAAAGATAGGAGAAAATATTGATGTTGTTGTTCTTGATGTTGATGAGGAAAACAGAAGACTGAGCCTCGGCCATAAACAGCTTGAAGAGAATCCTTGGGATATCTTTGAAACTGTATTTACAGTTGGGTCTTTACACAAAGGAACCATTATTGAGATGAACGATAAAGGTGCTGTTGTGGCTTTACCTTATGGTGTGGAAGGATTTGCTCCTGCACGTCATCTTCTGAAAGAAGACAACAGCAAGGTGAAGATTGATGACAGTCTTGATTTTAAAGTCATCGAATTCTCTAAAGACAATAAGAAAATTATTCTTTCGCACTCAAGAATATGGCAGGATACTAAAGCCGACGAAAAAGCCAGAGAAACTGCCGCAGCTCGTAAGGATGAAAAAGCAACGCAGAGAGCTGTTAATAAGGTGAAAGATAATATTGAAAAAACTACCCTCGGAGACATATCGGCACTTGCCAATCTGAAATCGGATATGGAGAAAGAGGCTAAGGCCAAGCTGGAGAAAATGTCGAAAGAGAAAAAAGGTAAAGCCAAGGAGAAAGCGGCTGAGCCCCCTAAGGAAGAGGAAGGTGATAAATAATCCTCTTATGAATAATTTGAAAACCCTGCCTGATATTTTCGGGCAGGGTTTTTTATTTATCTTTGCAAAAAATATCCCGGATGACATTTAAAATTACAATACTCGGAAGCAACTCGGCAATACCTACAATAAAGAGGAATCCCACGGCACAACTGGTCAATCATAATGAGCGTTTTTTCCTCGTTGATTGTGCCGAAGGTACTCAGATACAACTCAGAAAATACAGAATTAAACTTCAAAGGATAAATCATATTTTTATTAGCCATTTACACGGAGATCATTTTTTCGGACTTGTTGGGTTGATATCATCAATGCACCTTCTGGGCAGGAAAAAGGAACTTCATATTTATGGCCCGGTTCGACTTAAGGATGTAATTGATATTCAGTTAGAAGCATCTGACACGACATTAGCTTATCCGATGATCTTTCATGCTGTTGCTCCTGAATCCAATGCAGTAATCTATGAGGATGAAAAGTTGATGATCAGTACTATTCCGTTGAAGCATAGTATTCCGACTTGTGGTTTTTTATTTAGAGAGAAAAAGGGCAAAAGGAGGATTATTAAAGAGATGGTAGATTCGCTGGATATTCCTGTCAATGATTTTGTGGAAATTAAAAATGGTAGCGATTTTACCGATAAGAATGGTATAGTTTATAAAAATGAGGAAATAACAAATGACCCGTACCCCGTCCGTTCGTATTCCTACTGTTCGGATACTGCATACTATGAGGCGGTAATCCCAATAATAAAAGATGTCGATCTGCTTTATTACGAAACAACCTTTATGCAGGATATGGCTGATGTAGCTGCTGCAAAGTTGCATGCTACCACAATAGAGGCGGCAACCATCGCAAAAAAAGCAAATGTGAAAAAACTGATTATCGGACATTTCTCAAACCGCTATGATAATCCTAATGAATTGGTCAAAGAGGCCAGAACCGTTTTTGAAGAAACATATCTCGCCGACGACGGAAAAGTATTTGAAATTGAATTTTGAAATAGCTACAGACTAACATAACGCTACTTTGTTTCATCCGGCACTTTTTTGTTTTTCTTAAACTCCTCTATCTCTTTCCTGCTAAGAATACCCTTATTAACAAGAAAATCTTCATACCTTTTCTCAAAAGCACTTCTGAATTTTACCGAATCTGCTTTTACGTCTGTATTATTGAGGGTTATCCCCACGGATTTAATCCGTTCAAGTGTATCTTCAGTTGATTCGTTGAAGATGATAAATTTATCATCGTTGAGCCAAATTAGTTTTGCAACCGGTTTCAAGTCCTTTTTCTTCCCGAATGTAGAATAAAGAGAATCGTTTTTTACAACATACTTGAATGACGGCATCAGTCCGCCGAATCTGTTATATGTCACATACTTGTCTGTATCAAACCATGCTTCATTGTAGTTTCCCGTTTTGTCTAGAAAAGCCCAGTTTCCCATAATTGAAGACTCTTTGGGTTTTTTGTGTGCTGTGCATCCTGTAAACAGCAGTAATACGAGTAGTAGTTTTTTCATTTGTTTTATTTCTTTAATGCATCATACAATATTTCAATTGGGTGTAATGCCTTTCTTCCGGTTCCATCCTTTATTTGATGACGACAGCTTGTGCCTGGTGCTGCAATTATTGCAGAACTTTCCGAGTTCCTCACTGCCGGGAACAATATCATCTCTCCGATTTTCATTGAAAGATCGTAATGCTCTTTCTCAAATCCGAAAGATCCTGCCATTCCGCAACAACCCGATTTTATCTCTTCCACGTGGTAATTAACAGGTAATGACAGCATCCGTTTTGTCGGCCCGGTTGAGGCGATAGCTTTCTGATGACAGTGCCCGTGCAGTTTTATTATTTTTGATTCGGTTGTAAACATTTCCGCATTAATATTTCCTTTTTCAATTTCGCCGGCAATAAATTCATCAAACATCAGGATTGATTTAGAAAGCCTCCTGGCTTCTTGTTTCAAGTCGTCTCCGACAAGCCCGGGATATTCATCTCTGAAAGTCAAAATCGCCGAAGGTTCGATCCCGATAAGAGGTTTATCGGATGTGATAACCTCTTTTAAGAGTCTTACATTTTTTATTGCAGTATTCCTGGCTTTACGTATAAATCCTTTTGACAATAATGCACGTCCGCTGATAGTATGTTTCGGCACCTCGACCTCATATCCGAGTTTGTGCAGAAGCATTACTGCTTTTATCCCGATCAGGGTATCATTGTACTCTGTAAATTCATCAATGAAAATAAATACTTTACCCGTTCTTTTGCTTTTCGGTTGAAGATAATAACTGTTATTTTTTAACCAGTAAGTCATAGTGAACTTATAAAGTGCAGGTATTGAGCGTTTTGGTGCAAGGTCGAGTGTTTTTTTCAATATATGTGATGCGAAACGGCTTGTGACAAAAAAGTTAAAAAGAGAGGGAAGAACAGAACCTAATCTGTTTATGCGGTGAATATGTGCTATTAACTTTGTCCTTAATGGTATTTTATTATCATCATAATAATGCCGGAGTGCCTCGGCTTTCAATTTGGTCATATCAACACTCGACGGGCATTCCGACTTACATCCTTTACACGACAGGCAAAGATCAAGTACTTTTATTATCTCTTTGTGTGTGAATGGATTATCACGTTTTGAATGCGTAATATACTCACGTAAAACATTTGCTCTGGCGCGAGTGCTGTTATTCTCATCTCTTGTTGCCTGATAGCTTGGGCACATCAGTCCACCGAAAATTTCCGGTTTAAGACAGTCACCCGAGCCGTTACACTTTTCCACGGCCCTGAGATAGCCTTTATCTTCCGAAAAATCAAAAATTGTCGATATTTCCCGAGTTTTCTGACCGGGCTTAAACCTCAGACTTGTATTCATCTTAGGCGGTTCGGTTATTTTTCCGTGATTAAATATCCTTTCAGAGTCCCAGGCAAGCTTTATTTTCCAAAAAAGGTCAACATTTTTCTTGCCGACTATTATTGAAATAAATTCGCTTCGTAAACGTCCGTCGCCATGTTCTCCGCTCAGTGAACCTTTGTATTTTTTAACAAGCTTAGCTGTTTCCAGTCCTATTGTACGGAATAGTTCTACATCTTTGGAATTTTTAAGGTTCAGAATGGGCCGTAAGTGTAGTTCGCCGGTGGCAATATGGGCATAATAAACACAATTGAGATTATGCTCATCAAGGAGTTTGTTGAAATCAGAAATATATTCGGGTAGCAGTTCTGGTTTTACGGCAGTATCTTCTACAACAGGAACAGGTTTTGCATCTCCCGGAATGTTTGACAGGATTCCAAGTCCGGCTCTTCTTACATCCCATACTTTATCTATATCATCTCCGAAAAGTACCGGAAAATCATAGCCGTAACCCTTTCCTCGCATCTCCTTCTCCATTGCTTCCGCTATGGACATAACCTCTTTTTTTGTTTCGCGGGCAAATTCAACAAGAAGCATTGCATCAGGCTCTCCGTTTATGAAAAACCTCTTTTCCCTAAGGTTGATATTTGACTTTGACTGTTCCAGTATCACCCTGTCCATCAGTTCTATAGCTCCCGGATTGTATTTCAGGGCTATCAGGTTTCCATACAGGGCATTTTCAGTTTTATGGCAATGAACACAAACAAGGCCTTTAACAGGAGGTGGTAGTGGCAGAAGATTAATTTTTATTTCGGTGATTAGACCCAGTGTACCTTCAGAACCGGCAATCATTTTTGAAAAGTTGAACTTCTTCTTTGTTTTTGAAAAAGGTTCTGTCTCAAGCAAAAGGTCAATGGCATAGCCGGTATTTCTTCGTTTTAGCTCCGGATCAGGGAATCCGGTTATTATTGACTTTTGATTCTCCTCATCCGAAAGTATTTCATTTATATTGCTGTAGATTGTTCCTTCAAGAGTGTTGAGTTCACATTTTTGTAAAAACTCATCTTTTGTCAATTCGCTAAATTCCACTTCATTTGCATCACTTAAAACCATTTTAACGGAAAGCAGATGGTCTCTTGTGCTTCCGTAAATCAGCGAGTGTGCCCCACAGGAATTGTTCCCTACCATTCCTCCCAGCATACATCTGTTTGAAGTTGATGTTTCAGGTGCAAAAAACAAGCCGTATGATTGCAGTTTAGTATTTAATTCGTCGGGAATAACACCTGGTTGCACTTTAACCCAGTTCTTCTTCTTGTTTATCTCAATAATTTTGTTAAAATATTTTGAAAAATCTACAATAATACCTTCTCCGACAACCTGGCCGGCAAGTGAAGTTCCGGCAGTACGCGGAATTAAAGAGGTGTTGTGTTTTTTTGCAAAAGAGACAAGAAGTTTTAAATCATATATTGTTTTCGGACGTGTTACGGCGTGAGGAATCTTGCGGTATGCCGATGCATCGGTGGCATACTGCACCAATGTTGAATTGTCAGTAAAGATATCGCCTTTAAAAAAAGGCTTTACCTCAGCAATAATATCTTCCGAAATCGTCTTATGTTTTTGCACTGGATAAAATTATAGTAAATTATTTAAACCTTATCATTCCATTCTGGATTTAACCACTCCGGTACTGCAGCGGGAGCCGGTTTCCGGCTGTAAATTGCATCATCAAGCTTTAATGCCGCTTCTCTGAAGAGAGAAGAGTTTTTTATTCCTGCTCTAACAATATTATGCATTTTATTGTCAGGATGAGAAAACGGACATACACTCACACATCTGCCGCAGTCCGTTCCAAGGGTGCACCAAAGACTAAAACAGGCTTCCTGGTTAATCTGCCATCTTTTAATTCCTCCAATTTCGGTCATATCATCAAACGAGATAGCCCTACTGGGACAGCTATCAGCACATTTCTTGCATTTAATGCAAAAATCAATCATTGAATAATTGTGCAAAGGCTTGTCAATAACAAGCGGGATGTTTGTTGTTACAACGGCTATTCTTACTCGCGGTCCGAGGCGTGGTGTCATCAGTAATCCCATTCTGCCAATTTCACCGAGGCCTGCATCACGGGCAACAAGCGGGCATACAACTTCGTAATTGCCGTCAATGTGTGCTCTTGCCTCATAACCGAGATTTCTGATGAACATCGCAAGCTGAATTGCTATTTTCCCGGCTTCCATATATTGCTGTCCCGATTCCATAACAACGGGTCCTGCAGGTGCTGTTGCCATCATATACTTGTTCATTTCAACGGTAAAAGCAATTGCATATTTATGCTTTTTTGTTAATGGTTTGCCATAACGCTCGCCCCTTCCACCAAAAGAATACAAATGATAATCCTGGAGCTCTGTTACTCCGCAATCAACGGCACCGAGCTTTTTAGTCCAATTTTTAATATATGTAGTAGTCTTTTTTATATCAGCCTCAATTTTTATTTCCGAAACTTTTCCGTCAACTTTATCTCTTAAAGACTTAATCGTGTCGAAACTGGCATCTGCCGAGGCAAATTGAAAAGGATGGTATTGAGTGGCATTCAGGCCTGTTAGCCCGGGTTTATTACGCCATTTATCATCAACAGCTTTTCTGTTGGGATTCCTTTTGTAATAGCTTGTAAATCTTTCAGTTCCGGGTTGTATCTCATTCCTTGAGAACATCGTGTCGCGTTCGTCAATACGGTTTGCCGGAACTGTTTGCCTGTACTTCCTGTTTCGTCCAAAGGGAATAATAAAAATAATTGCTATGATAAAGAGTATTGATAGAATGGTAACTCCGGCTATATCTTTGTAATTGAATTCAAAAAATGCAAAAAATAAAAAAGGCAGGGGCAGAATAAGAGATGCAAATGAAAACTTTCGCACTGCTTTAGACTCATTTTCCATTGCTGAAACTATTGCAGAATAGGAGAAAGTGAGTAAAATAAAAATAGAAATAACAATAAAAGGGGTATTTATGTCCATTTTAAAACTAATTGTAAAGAGATTGCTAAAATAGAAATATTTAGTAGATTGTTGGCTAAAAATCTAAAAATAAAAAACCCTGCATAGAATATATGCAGGGTGCAAATTTGGATTTATTTGCGAAGATGTAAAGAACGTTTCTAATTACAAAAGTAATAATTCTTACGTAAATATCAACTTTTTGTTTGACTATTTTCCAGTCTAATTACGAATGTTATACCGTACAAACGGTATTTGACCACACTAATGTCAGGTTTCGACTACGCTCAGCCTGACGATTAATCCGATTTTATTTAGCATCAAAATCAGTATATAAAACAAGATTATTTGGGAAATAATTTCAGCATTCCGGGAAAAGAATTTTGTGTATTTGTTAACTAACCATAATTTGGAAGACAAAGAGGGGGCGAAACTGTTTAGTATCTCATTTCTAATATTCTTGTATTATCCCATACGGGTTCCCTTCGGTCGTTGGCAAGAAATAACAAAACACAAATGATAGCAAAACAAAACTTGTCCGTATGGATAAATTCCATTGTGGAAAACGAAATCTAAAATAGGTTTGAGATTTTATATTTAAAATTTAATTGAAATTTGGGTTTCCTGGTTTATCCGGATTATAATAAAGATATCAAGTACGGCTGTTAATCCCGGACTTTTATGTCCGGTAAAATCTTCCGGGTTATATTCCTTGCTGCCGGTTGTTAAAATCAGAAAGAGCTTGTGCCGGAAATTCCAAACCTGACAGGGTTCAAAGACCTGTCAGGTTTGTTTTCCCAATGAAATTAATCCGGTATATGCGAATTAACACCGTTATTTGGTACACAAATATCATTTTTGTCATTGTTATCAGACTGTCCGTCAAAGGTAACATCGGTTTTAAGATAACCGGCAGTACCTGCTTCGCCGCTCCATATTGTTGCATCACCCGTTCCGATTTCACCGTCTGCATCGGCATCCCCTCCGTAAAGAACCGCTTTACCCGAAACCATCTTTTCGTCACTACTATAGGCTTGTGTTATTCCGGTAGTGAAATCGTAGGTGTAAGCTCCGCCCGATTGTGTTAAGGCGTTGTTCGACATTACCCTCAGATGATTGCGATGATGGATTACAACAAAGAGGTTCTGGCTGACGTTAGCTGTAAACGACAATATTCCCGAACCGTCAATATCAACAATACTGCCGTCTTTAAGCAGAAAGCCTGCTTTACGGTCAATAATGGTTCCCGATCCGGCGGAAGCCGCATCAGCCGCATCGCGCAGTTCAACCAATACCCAGTCCACTATATCATTGTTCGGCATAGCCGCAACCGATTCAGTTCCCGGATAATTCCAGGGTGATACATTAAAAGGTTGCGTCAAAGGAATAAGATTGAGACTGTTGAGTGTGGTATTCATATCGGTGCCGTTGAAAGCTCCTTCGAGTATCGCCGTGATGTCCACCGCCAGATTGTAAACATACCAGGGATTGAAATGCACCTCTCCATAAGAAGAATTTTCATTATCATCGTATATGTGTGCATCAATCTGAGCAGCGGTAGTATATCCCCAATCATTATAATAGGCATTAATCTCAGGTGCGGAAGAATTATAAAGCTGATAATTGCCTCCGTCATTGTTTTTAATAATATTTTCTCCCTTATCATTAGGATCGTTATTTCCGAGATTAAGGACATCCGAACTTCCGTTATTGACATAGATACCATAAGCGGCATTATTGGTGATGGTATTGCCTCTTAGGATTACATTATCATTATTGTTGCAATAAAACCCCTGATCTCCGTTTGCACTAATATTACAATCAGTAACCGTAGCATTAACCCCGCCTGAGAGTAGCAAACCTTTGTGAGCATTGTTCACAATTTGTGATTCCGTTATTTCCAGATTCGTAAAACTGCTAACCGACAATCCGTCGTAAGCCGAATGTTCGATGGTAGCTTTCACATACCCGTTTGCAGAGGAAAGATTTAGTTCCCGAGAATTGCTTCCTCCTCCATAACGGATTTTGGTATCGTAAAATTCACAAGTATTCTGAGAAACCTGCAAAAAGTTCCAGTCGCCGGCAGCCGGACTAGTGGCAGCCCCATCGTGGTTACTGTCCCCACCATAGGTATCATCTTTGATAGATGTAAATACGCCGCCATTGGCAATCAGATGTGTGCGCAAACTTAAATATGTACCGGGTAAAAATTTGAAAACGGCATTTTCCACTTGAACCGTATCACTGGTAGAATAAGCAATGACATTATTGGGGATAATAAATGGAATATCCTCCTGATAATAGAAAATATTCTTTGTATTACTATCAAAAGCATTCAGGGCAAATCCGTCCAAAAGATTACCGGAACAGCTGTTACCCGAAAATTGTTTATTAATCACACTTCCATTGGTAAAATATACCGGATAACCACCATTATCTTCAAAAGAACAATTATCGATATCGGGAGCTGTGGTACTTACATTCAGACCGTGATCAAAATTTCCCTTGAAACTACAATTGTCAAATGTAAGTGTATCAACATTATACGTAGTCACACCATAGCGGGCATTTCCGATAAAAAGTGAATTATCAACCGTAACATGATCCGAAGATGTGATTTTCAATCCGTCATAAGCCGAAGAATCAATAACCACGTATATAAACCCGTTGGTATTGCTAAATTCCAAAGCCGGATAATTGCTTGCACCTGCATAGCGTATCACACCACCGTGAAAATCTCCTTCTGCCGAATAAAGCGAAATTCCTTTCCAGTCTCCCGGTGCCGGGCCGGTAGCAGCTCCGTCATTATTGGTATCCCCTCCCATACTGTCATCTTTGATGGAAGTCCACAAACCACCGTGCGTAATAACTTTACCACGAAATTGAATGCTTACTCCCGGAAAGAATTTCAACATTGCCGAACTCTGTATTTCCATTGTATCCGTTGTGGAATATGAGATTATTGAATTGGGGAAAATGTATGGTAAATTCTCCTGATAATATAAAATTTGGTGTGCGTTATCTTCAAAAGAATTGATGGCAAAACCTTCCATCAGGTTGCCCGAACTCGTATTGCCTGAATACGAATCATTAATGACGCAATTGCCGTTGAAACTTACCGGATAACCACCATTGCCGGTGAAGGTATTATCATAAATATCCGTGGATACGGTGGAATTAAGATAAATCGCATCCGAGCCGTTTTGCTCGAAAGTATTGCCATTAATTTGCAAAGTATCTTGCTGACCATAGACGTAAACCCCGTAGCGATCATTATCGGAGATATGATTATTCAAAATATAAACATTTCCTGAATAGTTTTTGGCTATTCCGTCGTTAGCGGAAAATTTAATGTATGAATTTTTCACAAATCCTTGTGTGTTAGAATAAAACCGGACTTCGGGATATATACTTCCTCCGCCGTAGTAAAAATAACAGGTATCAAAATGAGCAATACCTCCCTGATCTACTCCGATATATTGCCAATCACCTTTAGCAGGTGCAGTGGCAGAGCCGTCATTCTCCGTATCTCCCCCCACACCATCATCGTGAAGGGAAGTGAAAGTCGTGGAATTTGCCAAAATCACTCCACGCGTAGAAAGATATTTATCCGTATTGAATTTTACTTTTGTGCCGCTATGAAATTGTAATGTATCATCTGAGTAGGTTTGAACATTATTAAGAAAAACATAAGCATATTCAACAGCAGATGAAGTGCCGCTGACAGGATAGAAATCCTGATTTTTGTTCCAATCCAAGCTATTAATCACTACGGCATCCATTAAATTGCCATCCATATTATTATGCACAAAAGCATTTTTTAATTGTGCTGATCCGGTACAATAAATAGGATATAGACCATTATTATTTATTTCATTATCAGATACTTCCACTACTGATGAATAATATGAAATATTAATTCCGTGTTCTGTATTATTATTGAAATCACTTTGTCTGACAGTAGTCGAATCACTATTGTACAGATAAAGACCGGATTTGCCATTGTTATTGATATGACAGGCCCATACATCAAGAGGAGCTGAATGTGCTTGCACACCGTGAGTTTGCGAATACTCAATATATGAATTATCTATACTTCCGCCACCGTTATTTGAGAAATAAATTTCCGCCGCAGAACTACCACCATATCGAAAATTGCATTGACTGATATCCGAATTTTTAGAATACATAATATGAATATTTTCCCAGTCGCCCGGTGCCGGTGAGGTGGCACTGCCATCATTGTTGCTATCTCCACCTACGGAATCATCCTTGAGGGAAGTGAATGTAGTGGCAAATGCAATCAATTGCCCGCCATTGACATAAATATCTGCACCGTCATTCATTTTGACAAGGCTGGAACTACCCCCCCCTCCTATTCGCAAAGTATTACCGCTTGATATATTTAATGTGCCGTATATGATAAAAGGCATACTGTTATGATTCACAAGACGTCCGGAACCGAGACTTAAAATAACAATACCATTCAGTTGATTGCCACTGGCAGTATTATTGTCGCAATAATCCCAGAAATTAGAACTTCCTGCTGAGACGGCATTTCCTCCATTATCCAGAAATGTTGAGTTATTTACACTTACCTCTGCATAATAACTATATTCTATACCGTGATAGGTATTATTTTTAAATACAGAACTATCTACCACCATATCAGATTGATAAACATGCAGTCCACTATGCAGGCTATGTTCTACGGTACATTGTTTTACGTATCCGCTACCTCCACCGGTATAAGAGAGTATTCCGCTTGAGCTCTCTCCGCCGTAGGCAAAATGACAGAAACGGAATTTTCCTTTTTTCTCATAATAACCGGACATCGAAATATCCTCCCAGTCACCGGCTTGGGGGTTGCCGGTCGAACCGTTAATAATACAACCGTGCAAATCGTCATTGGCACTTGTAAACCAAACAGGAACCGTGGTATTATAGCCTTGTGCCTGAACAACTCCGTAAACCGTCAATTCACCATC
>Ga0256913_10000349_pt1 | contig 23767 bp, 16 predicted proteins | sample Axial_MatmetaG_FD_185970 | JGI IMG/M metagenome (GOLD analysis project Ga0256913, IMG submission 185970) | Deep-sea worm associated microbial mat communities from Axial Seamount, Juan de Fuca Ridge, Pacific Ocean - Axial_Mat | ecosystem: Environmental > Aquatic > Marine > Oceanic > Microbial... | reverse complement strand
ATCCGAAGGTGAAAGAAAGCAGAAAGGAAGTAACATTTCTGGTATTATGCTAGGTTTAATGCGTACACCTCCTAACTTTGACAATTCATTCAAATATCAATTACCTGACTTGTCTCAAAGAACTTAAAGAGGTGGAGGTGGTTATGACAATCCATATTGGGTAGTTAACAAAATTAGCTACCATGACGTTGTCGACAGAGTTCTTGGCAATATAAATCTTAATTATAAGATGAATGATTGGTTATCATTTAACTATAAGATAGGAACAGACTTTTGGGTTAAGGATGTGAAAAACTTCTTTGAAAAAGGATCAAATGGAAATCCCGATGGTTATGACAGTGAATCAACTGCAACCAATCATGATTTCAACGCAGACTTTACTGCTCTTATAAACAAAAGATTAAATGACAATCTAGGTTTCAGATTAATGTTGGGTAACAATATGTATCAATACAAATATACAAGTACATATGCAACAGCTTACGGTTTGTCAGCTTATGATACTCCTAACCTAATAAATTCAAGCGATGTAAAAGGAGGAGAATCAAATGCTATGAAAAGAACTGCAGCATGGTATGGAGATGTTAGTTTTGATTTCATGAACATGTTGTATTTAGGAGCTACAGGAAGATATGAATGGTCAACTACATTACCAGATGGTAAAAATTCATTTTTCTACCCTTCAGTAAGTCTTGGCTTTGTATTCTCTGAGTTAGGAGCTTTCCAAAATATGGATTTCCTATCATTCGGTAAATTGAGAGCTTCATATGCTAATATTGCAAATGATGCTGCACTATATGCTACAAAAAATTATTATTATAAAGTAGGGCCTGGTGATGGTTGGACAAATGGCTTAACTTTCCCATTCTTAGGAAATAATGCCTTTACAGTAGGTAGTGGATTAGGCAATAATCAATTGACACCTGAAAATCAAAAAACAACAGAACTCGGTCTGGAATTAAAATTCTTTGACAATAGGTTTGGTTTGGATTTTGCTTGGTTCAAAAACAGAAATGAAGACTTGTTGCTTTATGTTCCTATCGCTCCTTCAACAGGATACTCTTCCCAATATTTGAATGCGGGAACTATGGAAACAAAAGGTATGGAAGTAATACTTAACGCAACACCGATAAAAACAAGTGATTTCAGATGGGACTTAACATTGAATTGGTCAAATCCTAAAACCGATGTAATTTCATTGGCAGAAGGAGTACCTAATGTATTTTTAGGAGGATTTACAGAACCTCAAGTTAGAGCGGTTGTCGGATCTCCTTATCGTTCACTATTCGGATTGAAATGGACCAGAGATGATAATGGTAATATCCTTATCAACGATGATCCTAATGATAACTTTATGGACGGATTCCCATTCTCAGATCCGAAAATGAAAGAAATGGGAAGTGTACAACCTGATTGGATGGGTGGATTATACAATTCATTTACATGGAAAGACTTCTCCGTTTCAGCTCTTTTACAAATGAAAAAAGGTGGATTAATGTGGAATGGTACCAAAGGAGCGCTTTATTTCTTTGGAACTCATGCAGACACAGAAAACAGAGGTGATGAGAAGGTTTGGCAAGGAGTTTTGGGTCATATAGATGCTGATGGTGATGTAGCTCATTACGATGCAAATGGTGACGAGGTAAAAGGACCGGGAGATGTTAATACTAAATCCGTAGTCGTAGATGAAGATTGGTACTGGTGGAGTGGTGAAGGTAGTGGATTTACTGGACCTAGCGAACCTTATGTTGAAGATTCAGGTTGGATTAGATTAAGAGAAGTAACAGTATCTTATTCTTTGAAGAACTTATTGAAAAAAACTTTGATATCAAATGCAGAAGTTTATTTTACCGGAACAAACCTTTGGCTTAAAACCGATTACACCGGTGTTGATCCTGAAACAAGTTTGACTGGTAATTCAAACGGTCAGGGAATTGATTATTTCAATAACCCGGGAACAAAATCTATGGCATTTGGTTTAAAATTAACTTTTTAAACAAAAAAATTTAAAAAGATATTAATTAATATAAAAATTTGACAAATGAAAAATATTAAAATATATTTAAGCATTTTGTTTATTGCACTTGTCATGACAAGTTGCGATAAATGGATTGATCCTGAAATCAATACCGACCCTGATGCTTTAAGTAAACCTACTGTTTCTATTTTGTTACCAGGTATTGAAGCAGGAATGGGATACTACATCGGAGGTGTTGACCTGGCAGGAACTCAAGCTGTCTGGACACAACAACTAAAAGGAACCGACAGACAGTTCAAAGCAATTGACAATTACATCTTGAGAGAATCAGATACCGACAATTTATGGAGCAGCATTTATGATGTAATGAATGACAATAAGATAATGATAGACCTGGTGGAAAATGCAGAAAACAAATCTCCTCATGTAGCCGGGGCAGGTAAAGTTATGATGGCTCTTTTATTGGGTAATTTAACAGATGCATTTGGAGACATCCCATACACAGAAGCGTTAAAAGGAGCTGATAATTTAACTCCTACTTACGATTCTCAGGAATCTATTTACAATACAATTTTCGATCTTCTTGATCAGGCTATCAATGATCTTCAATCAGCAACAAATACATTAAGTATAAGTCCTGATTATATATTTGGTGGAGATCCGGGAGCATGGTTAAAAGCAGCTTATACCTTAAAAGCACGTTATATGATGCATTTGACAGAAGTTTCTTCTGTTGATTACAATGCTGTAATATCCAACTTGGACAATGGTTTAGCTAGTATCGATGATGACATGCAACAACCATTTGGACAATCATCTGCTGAAAACAGTCCAATGTTCCAATTTCTACAACAAAGAAGTGGATACATCGATTCAAATCTTGGTTTTGATACAGTATATATGAATGGAGATCCAAGAAGAGATGCGCTTCAATTTAATGCAACCGGTTATTGGTTACAAAAAGATGCTCCTGTGGCATTTGTTCAATATACCGAAGCTTTATTTATCAAAGCTGAAGCCCTATACAGATCAGGAAAAGAGGGTGATGCCAAAGCTGCATTAAAAGATGCTGTAAGATCATCATTGACAAAATATGGAGTAATGGACGGTGCTGACGCCTGGCTGACAAACATGGATGCAGCTATTGATGCTGCTTCCGGTGAAGGTCTTTTTGAAATGATCATGACTGAGAAATATAAGCACATGTATTTACAAACAGAAGCTTTTGTAGATCTTAGAAGAACAGGTTATCCTAAATTAACTCCTACTGCAGGAGATAAACTTCCAAGTCACTACCCATATCCAACAAGTGAAACATCATATAATAAAGCAAATGTTCCTGATGCAGGTATATTTACTAAAATGTGGTGGATGCCATAAATATTTTAAAAAGTTATGGAGGCTGTCCAAAAAGGACAGCCTTTTTTTATTAAAATTCAACTCAAAGTTAAATATTCTTTAATTTTACTTTTATTAGCATTGATTTTATCAATTTCTATTAATTATTTTTCAAAAAATATCCTAACTCCTTATATTATATCGAAAAAAGCCTAAAAACACCTTTGTCCCAATTATATATTTCACACCAGCCGCAAAAAACAAATATATTTTTGCTCAATCATAATAACACATTTTGAGAATATTTAAATACTAAATAGCCGTAAATTATTTAATCTTATTTATCAGTACATTATATATAGTAATGAATTTACGCCCTGAAATTCTCTTTAATTAGTTTAAAGAAAATATTAATTTTTCTTTTTTTGTTTGCATTAATTTCGATAACTTTGTCTGGCTAAATATAAAAATTTAGCTTATTTGAGTATGTAAATTATTTTTTAAACTAAAACGTATGATATGAAAAAACTCTTACTTTTACTATTTACCATTATAATAGCTACATCTGGAATGATAGCTCAGAGAATGGTACATGGTACAGTGACAGACGATTCAGGTTCTCCTCTTATCGGAGCTTCCGTAGTCGTTAAAGACAATCCTAATGTTGGAACTATTACAGACATGGACGGTAAATTCCAATTGAAGGTTGATGCAAATGCAAAAGCACTTGTAATATCCTATATCGGATACACACCTCAGGATGTTGATTTGGGTGCTTCTGATGAGATTAATATTACTCTTACATCCGGCGTACAACTGGAAGATGTGGTTGTAACAGCTTTAGGTGTTTCCAGAGAGAAAAAATCTCTTGGATATGCAACCCAGGAAGTTAAAGGTGACAACCTTAACAAAGTACCTAAAGACAATATTATCAACACATTATCCGGTAAAGTAGCTGGAGTTCAGGTAAAGAACAATACCAACATGGGAGGTTCTTCCAATATCGTGATTAGAGGTTTCAAATCTCTCACCGGTAATAACCAGGCTCTTTTTGTAGTCGACGGTGTACCTGTAAACAACTATACAGGTAATACCAGTAGCCAAAGAAGGGGTGGAAGTGGATATGACTATGGTAATGCTGCTTCTGACATCAATCCTGATGACATTGAATCAGTGAACATATTGAAAGGTGCTGCTGCAACTGCTCTTTACGGATCCAGAGCTGCAAATGGTGTTGTAATGATAACAACAAAAAAAGGATCTAAAGGAAATGGAATCGGATTGGATTATACAGCTTCATATACTGTTGGTGCAATTGATAAATCCACTTTCCCTGATTATCAAAAGGAATACGGTGCAGGATATGGACCATATTACAGTAATTCTGAAATTCCTCAATTGGCACAAGCAGATATTAATGGAGAGACAGTATATGTAACTCCTTTTACTGAAGATGCATCATTTGGTGCAAAATTCGATCCTAATTTAATGGTTTATCAATGGGATGCATTTGATCCTTCTTCTCCTGATTTCGGAAAACCAAGACCATGGTTGGCAGGAGCAAACGGACCTGAAACTTTCTTTAATAACTCAAATACTTTGAAAAACAGTTTCGCATTTAACGGATCAACTGACAAATCTACTTACAGATTATCTTATACAAGATTTGATATGACCGGTATTATGCCAAACAGTAGTCTTAAAAAGAATAATGTGAATTTAACTGCATCTTATGATGTAACAAGTAAAGTCACAGTATCTGCAATGGCTAATTATATTAATACAGCAGGTAAAGGTCGTAACCATACAGGATATAGTGATAATATTCTTTCAAGCTTCAGACAATGGTTCCAAATGAATGTTGATATGCAAAGACAAAAAGATGCATATGACAGAACACATGAAAACGTTACATGGAATAGACTTGATGTAGATAATCCTGATCCTATTTACTGGGATAACCCATATTGGCAAAGATATGAAAACTTTCAAACTGACGGAAGAGACAGATTGTTAGGTTTTGTAAAAGGAGATTGGAATTTGATGGAAGGCGTGGACTTCATGGCAAGATATGCTGTTGATACTTATAATGAACTCAGAGAAGAAAGAAAAGCTATCGGTTCAGTTGCAGGTGCATTGGGAATAGGAAGACCGGATGTAAGATCAGGATATGGAAGACTTAACAGAAGTTTCTCAGAGACCAACTTTGATATGATGTTGACTTTCAAAAAAGATCTGACAACTGACTTGAATTTATACGCAATGATCGGAAGTAACATTAGAAGAACTAATTTCCAATCAATTTATGCTTCAACAAACGGTGGTTTGATTATCAATAGATTGTATGCTTTATCAAATTCAAAAAGCACATTATTACCTCCTCTCGAATCAAAAACAACAGTAGGAGTAAACGGTATATTCGGACAAGTATCTTTAGGATATAAAAACTTCTTGTACTTAGACGGTACAATGAGAAGAGATGAATCTTCAACTCTTCCTGCTGATGCTAGAGTATATTACTATCCTTCAGTTTCTACAAGTATCGTATTTTCTGAATTAATGGATGCTGATTGGTTGGATAATGGTAAATTAAGATTGAACTACGCTGAGGTTGGTGCAGATGCTCCTTGGGGTGCTACAACTGATACCTATGGAAGTAATCCTTTATTTAACGGAAACCCATTATATACATTACCATATACAAAACAAAATCCTGACCTTAAACCTGAAAGAACAAAATCTTTGGAATTCGGTTTGGAAATGAATATGTTTAAAAACAAATTGGGACTTGACCTTTCATTGTATAAAATGAATACGGTTGATCAGATTATGCCTGTTGATGTTTCATTTGCAACAGGATTTGGAAGAAAGTATTTCAATGCCGGAGAAATCGAAAATAAAGGTTTGGAAGTTGTATTAAGACTTATGCCTGTATCAACTCCTTCATTCAAATGGAATATTGATTTCAACTGGGCTAAGAACATCAATACTGTAGTAGCACTGTATGACGATCCTGAAACAGGAATCAAAATTGAAAACTTGACACTTGCAACTCTCCAAGGTGGTGTATCTATTAATGCTAGAATTGGTGAACCTTACGGAACAATCCAAGGAAGGGACTTTGTATATCAAGATGGTCAAAAAGTTGTGTTACCTTCAGGATATTATGCAAGAACATCTACTTCCGATCAAGTAATTGGAAATATTAATCCTGATTGGAATGCAGGTATCAATAATAATTTCTCATTCAATGATTTCTCATTTGGATTCCTTATTGATTGGCAACAAGGAGGTTCTGTATTTTCACTTGACCAATGGTATGGACAAGGTACTGGACTTTATGCTGAAACAGCAGGAACTAATGATCTTGGTAATCCATTAAGAGATCCGGTTCTCAAAAATGATGACGGTACTTATGACCCTGCATCAGGAGGTGTAGTTCAAGAAGGTGTAATGGAAACTGATGATGGTACTTTTGTTACAAACACGATAAGAGCAAGAGTTGATTATTATGGTGGTGCATATGGTTGGGCAAGAAATCCTAATGCAAGATATGTATATGATGCAAGTTATATCAAACTTAGAGAAGTAACTCTCTCTTACAATGTTCCAGGAAAATTCTTGGGAGAAGGTTTTGTTAAAGGAGCTACTTTAAGCTTTGTTGGTGGAAACCTTTGGATACTTAAAAAGAATCTTCCTCATGCAGATCCTGAAGCTAGTCAGGGAGCTGGAAATATCCAGGGATGGCAATCAGGAGTTATGCCTTCTTTGAAAACTTATGGATTTAACTTGAAATTACATTTCTAAACAATTAATTAAAACAAATTTTATATTATGAAAAAAATAAATTTTATATTATTGATCATCATTGCAGTTCTTTTAGGTTCTTGTACAAAGGATTTTGAAGAATACAATACAGATCCCAAACATCCTACAGATGTTCCGGGTGAAGCGTTGTTCAGCAATGCTCAAAAAAGATTAGCAGATCAGATTGCGAGTGCCAATGTTAATATAAATATATGGAAACTTTGGGCTCAATACTGGACTGAAACAACATATACAGATGAAGCTAACTACAATATTGTAAATAGAAGAATACCTGATAACGCTTTCAGTACTTACTACAGAGGTGTATTGAACAATTTACTTCAAGCTAAATTAAACATTGAAGCTACTGATGCTATCGGTGACGAAGCTACCAAAGCAAAGGCTAATAAGTTGGCTATTATTGAACTATTGCAGATTTACACTTATCAGAGACTAGTTGATATTTTTGGTAATGTACCTTATTCTGAAGCATTAAAGATCAATGAAACATTGAGTCCTAAATATGATGATGCTTTAACAATTTATAAGGATCTTATCAGTAGAGCAGATGCTGCTATAGGGCAATTGGATGACAGCGGATCAAGTTTTGGTAATGCAGACCTTTATTATGGTGGTGATGTTAGCTTATGGAAAAAATTTGCTAATTCATTAAAACTTAAATTAGGTTTATTCCTTGCTGACGTAGATGCAGGATTATCAAAATCAACTGTTGAAGCTGCTGCAGCCGGAATAATCTCAGATGCAAGCGAAAATTGTCAAATGATATATCTTGCAGAATCTCCAAATACAAATCCAATTTATGAAGACTTAGTACTTAGTGGAAGAAAAGATTTCGTTCCTGCTAATACTATTGTTGACATAATGAATGGATTAAACGATCCGAGATTAGATAAGTATTTCACTCCTCTAAACGGAGTTTATGTAGGTGGTGTATATGGTCTTGGTAATTCATATTCTGACTTCTCACATATTGCATCTTCAATCTTGCAACCACAATATCCTTCAGTATTGTTTGACAATGTAGAAATGAAATTCTACTTGGCTGAAGCTGCTGCAAGAGGATATAGTGTAGGTGATGCCGCTACATTGTACAATGAAGCTGTTACTGCTTCAATAATGGCTTGGGGCGGAACTCAAGACGAAGCTACTACATATCTTGCTAATAATCCTTATGACGCTGCCAATTGGAAAAATTCAATAGGTACTCAAGCATGGATTGCATTTTATGTAAGAGGTTTCGCAGGTTATACTTCATGGAGAAGATTGGATGCTCCTACTTTGAATATTTCCCCTGATGCTCAAACAGCTAACGGTGAAATTCCTACAAGGTTTACATATCCTATCAAGGAACAAACTTTGAATAAAACCAATTATGCTGATGCATCAAGTGCAATTGGAGGAGATGATCTTTTAACAAAATTATTCTGGGATAAATTCTAAATTCATCCTTTAAAATAAATAATTTTAAGGCATTGTCATTTGGCAATGCCTTTTTTTTGCTTGAATTTGAAATTTATTAAAAAAAATTGTAATATTGTCTTTATAAAATGAAGCGATATAAGTATTTAAATCATCTTTTATTATTGAAGTTGCTTTATAAGTTAATCGATAAAATCATTACAAATGAAAAAAATTGTAGCCATTGCTATCATCTTGTTATTTATTTTTACAAATAATAACCTTTTTGCTCATTCTCCTGAACAGATATTTTGTCCGGACGACATCACAATAAGTTGCTGTCAGGATTATAACAACCTTGAAATAACAGGTGACCCTGCCGATTTAAACCCGCAATTCAATTATTTTACAAAAGTCGATTCTCTTGGGATAGATGAATGCCGGATCGGACTTATAAAACGTACGTGGACAGGTCATAATATCCTGGGACAATTCAGTTGTGTACAATTTATCACAATGGAAAGAAATGATGAATTTGCAGGTGATATACAATGGCCTCTCGATTGGTCCGGGGAATGCGGAGATGAAATACCTTATTCCGAACCTCAATATGATATCGGATTTTGTGATCAAATCGCACATACTTTTAAAGATGATACATTCAGATTTACACCAAATGCCTGTATCAAAATATTGAGAAACTGGAAAGTAATAGACTGGTGTATATATGAACCTAATTCCAATTCCCAAAACGGTATTTGGAAGCATACACAAATATTGATGATCACGGATAAGACAACTCCTGAAATAACAGAATGCAAAGATAGAATTATCAAAGCGATGAATTCCAATTGCAACGCAAATTTTATGCTTTCAAAAACTGCAGAAGACAACAACTGCGGCATGGATTCACCTCTTAAATGGGTTTTTGAACTGGATATAAACAATGACTGGCAGATAGATACTACAGGTACGATTACAGATCAAACGGCAAACCTGGAATTGACAAATATTCCTACCGGAACTCATAAGATAAAATGGAAGGTATTTGACGGTTGTGCCAATGTTTCAACTTGCATGGAGACCATCACTGTGGTCGATGGCAAAGCACCTACTCCTATATGCTATCTATCTACAACGGAAAATTTGGTTTCAGGAGATGACAGTCTCAGATTTCCCGCAAAGAATTTTGTAAAAGACGCTTTTGATAATTGTACTGCAAAAGAAGATCTTATATTTTCATATTCACCGGATCCTAAAGATTCCGTTAAAACATTCACTTGTTGGGACTTGGGTTTCCAATTTTTCAGGATTTTTGCAATTGATGAAGCGGGAAATTCTGATTTCGCTTACGTTTTAACCAGAGTTATGATAAATGGACCTTGCTCATATTATCCTTTGGTTCAAGGTTCGCTAGTCAGTATGAACAATCAACCGGTAAAAAATATCAATGTAGGACTTGAAGGAGCAGGAAGATTATATCTAATTGATAAAACTAATGAAAAAGGAGAATTCTCATTCCCCTACAAAGAAAGTGATGTACAACCAAAACTTAAATTTATTGCAGGAAACAATTTTGTGCCAAATATTGATATTGAAGACTTAAAATTGATGATGGATTATCTTTTGGGCAAAAAAGATTTGAATGAATTCAACAAATTTGCAGCAGATTTAAACGATGATGGTAAGATAACAGCAACCGACATTCTTTTAATGAAAAAAATACTACTGGGCAAAATAGATTATGAGGATATTAATAATTCAGTCAAATATTATTTAAAAGATCCTCTTTCCAATACTTATAAAGAAATAGAATATATTGAAAATATTAAAGACCCTATAACTATATATTGTGCATTGAAAGGTGATATCAAATAAAAATCAATAATCATTATAAAGCTATAAAAAAGCCAAAACATCAATGATATTTTGGCTTTTTTTTAATGTTACAACATGAGTTAGAACATTCTTTTTTCTTTTTACTCACGGTTTGTATAATTATTGAGTTTTATGTATTTATAATTATAATTTATTCTAAAACCTAATCAAATTTTTACAAATTTCAACATATCGATAGCTTTATTATTTTTATTATAAAATACTATATAATAATTTGATTGTTTCAGAACTGATATATCTATTCTGTTTTTATATTTCCCATAAATAACCGTTTTACCTAAACTATTCATAATTTTATATCTAAAAATATTATCACTCCGTGTTCTTATATTCAATATATTATTTGATGGATTGGGATATATATCAACAATATGATTATCTACATTCAACTCAGCGACAGAACTAGTCGAACAAACTCCTGGATCAACAATAAGAACCTGTAAACTACATGTATCAATACTATTATCTTTTATTTCAAGAATAATATCTCCGTTTCCGGCACTTCCAGCCTCTAATACAAATGTTGTAGGACTTCCATAGATTGCACTTGAAGGTTCAATAGAAAAGCTATCGGCAATCACTTCATATTCACTGCCGGTATTATAACCAGCAGGATTCAAATCAAATAGTATTTTATCATCTCCGGCATAATCTGGTGTATTGTTATTGCTGCAATTGATATTTGACAAGCCGGCATCAGTCATTTTACAATCATTAGAACAAGAACCGCTACCTAATATCGAAAATTCATAAGAACATAAAGTATCGTTATCGCTAATTATCATTAGAAATATAGTATCCTCTAAAGCAGATCCCGGATACAATTGTATAAAAGCCGTATCTCCAAAATAAACATTATCAGTAACAATATTACCATTGCCAAGAATAACACTATATTCTCCATCCAATTGATTGCCAAAAGGCAACAGTGAAAATGTCAAATAATCATCATCGGAAATATATGAAGTCTCATTGTTATGGCATTGTATATCCAAAATCTCTGCATCAACTATAATACACGGCCCAAGCGAATTTAGTTCTCCTTTTGTATTGAAAGCAACAGTCTGATACCAAACACTATCAATCAACTGCAATGAACCGTTCAAAGGTGTTGAGTTTGGTTCTGAAACAAGCACATCAATACTTTCAAGACCTTGAGAATCACCATCGGAAGCGGTAAAACTGCCTTCATAACTCAAAAACTGTAAGGTATTGCCACATTCCCCTATCAAAGCTATACCGTCAGGAGAACCATTTTGGATAGATGAAGGATTCCAAACATAATAAGCTCCTCCGTCTCCAATGGTTTTTGTCATATTTTCAAGTGTTTCTTCATCATATTTTTTACCGTTTTTCCCATTATAAAGAATAATTTTATATCTGCTTAAAGAATCCGGTTGCGGATCATTAACAAATATTTCGACAAATTCATTTTCATCAGCACCTATATTGTCATAATGAAATTCATTTATCCTCGCATCAGCATTAGTACAATCGGAACAGGTACCCGGATCCTGAATCGAAAAAACAAAACTACAATCATCATCATATTCAATGCTAGCCGGAATATCTCCCTTACCTGCACTTCCCGGATTGAGATAAAAACCGGTAACACTATTGAATAATGCAGTATCAGGCGATATGGTATAGCCGCCGGGAACCAAAACCTTGTAAAACTCGTCAGTCAAATTTTCAACCGGGTTTAATGAAAATGAAATGTAATCATCATCCGGATCCATATTTGTCCCGTTATCATTGCATAAAATATCTTTTAAGCCGGCATTAGATACAGGACAACCTGATTTGAAAACCGTTATCATTATCTTATTTGAACTCAGATTTGCACAAATATTGTTATTTATTATCTCCGTTACCAATTCAGAAAAGTTTTTACCGATGTAACTGTACAATATTAATGAATCATCTTTTGATAAACTTACACCTTGAACATAATATGTCCCTTCATTTACATATCTAAAATCCGAGTTTTCATCAATTGTTTCAATCACTCCATTTTCCGTATCGTATGCAATAAAGGTATAGAAAAAACCTGAGGGAGGAGGCGGAATATCATCGTACATAGATGCCCCTGAAGGTTTATTCGCAATTATAAAAGAATAATTTGCCGGCAAACCGGGAAATGTCGGTGAAAAATCGCTAATTCTCACAAAATACCTTTTATCTGATTCCAAATTGACTGTAACGGTGTTATAAATAGTTACGTTATTGCTGCCGTTTTCTTTTATGGCATTGGTTCCAATCATATTATCACATAGACTATTTTCATTGTAATCAGATTCATAAAAATTGACAACCAGTCCAAAAGTACCTCCAAGCTGAAAGGTATAATTACCGTTTTTTGTAACATAGAATTGATAAATATCATATTTAACATCATTTCCTGCAACAGCGCAAGAATTGACATTTTCATATACAAGATTTGAAGGAGCATCATCTGCTGTAATACTTCCGTTAAAGCTGTTTACTCTGTCTCCATAAATCGGTTCCAGTGAAAGATTAAGTTTAGGATCTATTTCTCCATTGTCTTCACCAACAACATCCTCATCCGGTACAAATGAAGTCCCTACAGCATCGCAAGTAGATAATATTATCATATCCTTATTATTTATATCAAAAAATATATTCCCCGAAGACTTCACCATAATCCTTCCGCGCTTTGTCGGCAAATTGGGTACCAAGATAGTTTCGCTTCCATCATTCGGTGTTTTGCCCAAGAAAAAGGGAAATGTTTCGCCTCCATCTACTGAAAAATATATTTCCACTTCATAACAATTAACAGGGGATTTGTTAGTATTTGATACAAGCCATCTCAATTTAAAAGAATTTGATCCATTTGCTACCAATACAGTATTAGAATTCTGCGATATTATTTCAAACGGGCCTGCACTACTTGTTACAGTTACTTGAGTTTCATCCCAAGCTACTCCTCCCCCACCAATGAAATTATCACGGACAGTTAATTTGAAATTCAATGTTCTACTTACCATCGGAAGAGCCTCAAAAGCCAGATTCCTGTTTGTCCCGTTCAAGATAAAATACTTATCAGGAAAATACCGTATAGGATCCGTAGTAGGAGGATATGATCTGAATAAAGGAGCTTTGGTGCTATTGGCAGCATTTTGTCCAATCATACCCTGAGTGGGATGACCGTCACCATCTTCATCGTATTGCTCCCAACAATAAGTTAATTTATCATTGTCTATATCAGATCCACTACCCTTGAGAAAAAAAGGAGTTCCCTTGGGAATAGTGTATTTGGGACATGCTTCTGCTACAGGAGGATGATTACCAGTAGTATCAACAGTAGCGCAAAGCGCATAAGAATTAATATATGCAAGTGCCCGCTCTATACTATTGATATGATAATAATCGTCTTCCGTTCCAAATGAAGGAATATTCTGGTCATCAGAGCATATACCATTGTACGACATCAAAGTAGTACCACTTCCTATTTCATATGCTGTAGTCTCCGAAATATTATCGGTACATGATTCTCCGGTTCCATTGAAAGTGTGAGTCATATTAAACTGATGACCAACTTCATGTACAGATAATCCAACATAACTATTACTTTGATTATCATACGAGCCACTCCAACCGGCAGCTTTACGCGGTCCGCCGTCAGCACCATAATATTTGGCATCACTGCATACAACTCCTAAAGCTGCAAGTCCTCCGTTATTCCATTTGCTGTCCGGATCCAATTGAACACTGTGATTGTGCAAAACATGTCCGATATCGTAAATGGATTTATTAAATTTTGAATTTATAGCATTGACAGCCTGAATAGTTCTTATCTTTCCTCCATCTTCATTTGGAATAAAAGGATCCGTATTCATATTTTTATATAAATAAGGTGATCTTACAAGAGTGAATTTTATTGAAAGATTATTTTTTAATATTACATTCCAGCCGTTTACAATAGCGGTAATAAGACTATTTACCGCACCAGTAGAATTTCCATTCGCCATATAAAATTCACCAGTACAAACTAAAACCAATCTGTAAGTCTTGATCACATCTCCATTTGATCCGGTCGTCCTATAAGACAAATTACTATCTGAATAGACATCAGGAATCAATCTTGCTTCGGAGTCATCTGAAGAACAAACCAAGGGCTCATACCCCGTCTCAGGATCATTATTACCAATATAAACTTTATATTTATTCCTTCCTGCATATTTTGAAGGCCAGATTCCTATTAAACCATTTTCCGAAAGAATGGATGCATACATATTTTCTTTTGTTATCGTTAGCGCTCCATGAATTAAAGGATCGGCAGCATCAACAATATCAAATGATAAAATACCAGGATTTTCTTTCCGGAACTCATCCGAAATAGTATTGTTCTCCACTGCAATAAATTTATGGAAACTTCCATCAGTCATAGGTAACAATACTTGTTTTGTATCATTTGTATTTCTCAATAATGCCAGTTGATTATAAAGCTTCCCTACATTAACATCAACATAAGCAGATTGAGAATAAGAAATATTTGTAAAAATAAAAAAAATAAAAAAAGGTTTAAGAAGAGGAAATAATTTCATGATATTAGATTTTATAAATCAAATAATAGGTGCAATTTAAGCAATTTTCATAAAATATATAAATTCTGTAATGAATAATTTAATAATTGACTCTCCCGTATATTTAATATAAATTAATTAACTTTTTATCTTGATATTCAGGAAGACTAGGCATTAATGGCAAAATTCAAAAAATGCACAAATGCTTTGCTATATAAAACATATAATAAATCAATATTAACCGAAAATACAAGGTGTTTATAGAAAAATTATAAAGTTTTATCGTAAATACTTGACTTTTTGAATTCATTATGATATCTTTGTAATATCATTTTAATATCATCTTTTAAAAACAACACGCTATGAAAAACGAAAAAGAAGCAAAAAAGATTAATGGTTATTTAATTCTATTATTATTATTGATTCTCATTGGTTTGGGGGTATATTCAGTTATTAACAACCCGGTTTGGGTAGGAATTGTAGCTTTTGTAATTGCATTTTTCTTATTACCCGGATTTACAATTGTCAATCCTAATGAATCTATGGTTATGATATTATTTGGAGCATATAAGGGCACACTGAAGGATAATGGATTCTGGTGGGTTAATCCATTTATGGTAAAAAAGAAGATATCCTTAAGAGCAAGGAATTTCAACAGTGAACCTATCAAGGTCAATGACAAGATAGGAAATCCAATAATGATAGGCGCAGTTGTCGTATGGAGGGTTCGCAATACTTTTAAGGCTGCATTTGAGGTAGATGATTATGAACATTTTGTACGGATACAAACGGAAGCGGCTATCAGAAAACTTGCTGGTATATATCCTTATGACAATCTCGAAGACGAAGATGCAAAATTGACTTTAAGAGATGGCGGAGAGGAAGTAAACAAGCAATTGGAGTCCGAAGTATCCGAACGATTGAAAATAGCAGGCATTGAAATCCTCGAAGGAAGAATCAACTACCTGGCTTATGCCACGGAAATAGCAAGTGCCATGCTTAAAAGACAACAAGCAGTAGCGATAATTGCAGCACGAACAAAGATCGTTGAAGGTGCCGTATCAATGGTGGAGATGGCTTTGGAAGAACTTTCGCATAAAAAAATCGTTCATCTTGACGAAGAAAGGAAAGCTCAAATGGTAAGTAATCTTATGGTTGTACTGACATCCGATAAAGACGTTTCTCCGGTAGTGAATACCGGCAGTTTGTATTAAAACCAAAAAAATAATCTCTATGTCTAATGAAATTCTATATTCTGAAGAAATTGCAGTAAGCAGGTCAACAAAACAGTGGATTATCTCCATTGTTTTGCTGATTGATTTAATCGGCTTCTCATTATTGTATCATTATCACAAATCAGGAGTTATCCCGAATCCTGATTTTGATAAAGAATCAATTATAGCTATTTCCGTAATTGCAGGAATCTTTTCAATATTGATCCTTTTGACAATTTTCCTTTATGGGTTTTCCATAAATATTGATAAAACAGGTATTCACTTGAAAGGGAAAATGGGAGAGAAAAAAAATATATACATCAATGATATTAGTCAAATAAGACAAATATCAAAAAAAGAAGCCGCAAAGTTTTACAGGGCTGCGAAAAGACAAAGAAGAAAAAAAGAGAAAATAAAGCAATATTTGATTGGAACTCCAAATTATCTAATCGAACTGAAAAACGGAGAAAAAATATTGATTCAAGTGAAGAAAAAGCCTTCATTTGAATATGCTCTAAACAGAATAATGGAAAACAATGGCTAAAAAAAAGAATTTTGTACTTAGAATTGATGAAGATTCCTACAAGGCGTTAGTCAAATGGGCAGAAGATGAATTCCGCAGTATTAACGGACAATTGGAATGGATCATCCATGATCAATTGCGTAAAGCCGGGCGACTACCAAAAAAAAATGGCACTTCCAAAAATACTGACTAAACATTGAATCTGAAGTGCATAACATCTCCATCCTGTACGACATAATCTTTACCTTCGATACTCATTTTTCCCGCTTCTTTGACTGCATGCTCTGAACCATACTTGACATAATCTTCATATTTGATCACTTCTGCCCTGATAAAACCTTTTTCAAAATCAGAGTGGATTTCACCTGCAGCTTGTGGCGCTTTTGCTCCTTTGTGAACAGTCCACGCCCTAGTCTCTTTTTCACCAGCAGTAAAAAAAGTAATGAGATTCAATAATTTGTAACTAGCTCTAATGACCCTATTGACTCCCGGTTCGTCCAGTCCCATTTCTTCCAAAAACATTTGTTTTTCTTCCGGATCTTCAAAACCTATCAAATCAGCTTCGATGGCAGCGCTTATTTTTATCACTTCAGCATTTTCATCTTTCACAGCTTCCTCCAGTTGTTTTGTATATTCATTTCCTTCTACAACAGAATTTTCATCAACATTCAGTACATACAATACAGGTTTGTTAGTAAGAAGCATCATTTCTTTTAATATTTCCTCCTCTTCCTCATTTTCCGGAACAAAAGTTCTACCCGGATTTTCATTTTCAAGATGAGTTAATATCTTTTTTGCTATTTCCAATTTGTGAATATCCTTTTTATCTCCGCTTTTGGCGTTTTTTTTGTATTTTTCCACTCTTTTTTCTACAGTTTCCAGATCTTTTAGCAACAATTCCGTATCGATGATCTCTTTGTCCCTCACAGGATCTATATCACCGTCAACATGCACTACATTCTGGTCATCAAAACACCGGATAACATGCAAAATAGCGTCAACCTCACGTATATTTGCCAAAAACTGGTTTCCAAGTCCCTCTCCTTTGCTTGCACCTTTGATAAGACCTGCAATATCCACTATCTCTACTGTGGTATATACCTCGTTTTTGGTCTTGACCAAATCACTTAAAACATCAAGTCTTTTGTCGGGTACTGTTATTACCCCCACATTGGGATCTTTAGTTGCAAAAGGAAAATTTGCTGCCAATGCACCTGCTGAGGTCAATGCGTTGAACAAAGTTGATTTACCTACATTGGGTAACCCTACGATTCCGCTTTTTAAAGCCATTTTCTATTATTTTAAATATTTATATTTTACAAAAAACCTCTGATCTATAGCCTTGAGTGATTTTGCAGCCTCCGGCGAAAGGATCAATTTCACATTGTCTGCATAAGTATTATCCGGTATCCTTCCTATCACCTTAGCAACGATTTTCCTGTTCACCAATGGATTATACAACTCCATCAAGGTATAAAGTTTAGCTTCGTTATTCAAAACAAAAACACCATTAACATTGAGTTTTTTATTCCAAATGGCAAGACCATTGCTTTCAATTTTAACCGCTTTCACCTCAACCATGTCCGAGCTATCCCGCACTTCGCTTATATTCTCAACTTTGCCTTCTTCTTCAACAACTACTTTTTTTACAAAAACAGGCTTTTCCTTCACATATTCCCTTGGCTCATCTTCTTCAACAACAATATTTTTTTGTTCTTGTTTATTTTTTTCAACCGATACTTCATTATTTTTGCTATTTTCAGTAAGACTCACGGATTCAGGATAGATATTACCCACACATAATAATTGTCCGGGTGTAATATTATTATCCTTCAGATTATTTAATGTATATAAATCACGTATTGATCTATGAAAATATATTCTGGAGATTCTAAACAGATTCTCTTTAACTCCAACTCTATAATAAACCCCTATTTTCTTTATATCGGATTTATTGGTATAATCTGAAAAAAGTCCAATATTAAAGGGAATTATTATTTTTGAATCAACCTCCAGAGAACTATTTTGAAGCATTGGGTTCAGTCCATATATTTGCACCATATCAACTTTGAAGAATCTCGAAATACTGTAAATAGTATTCCCTTTCCCAACCTTGTATTCAAATAGCAAATTGCTGTTATTGTCTCTAAAAACAATAATAGAATCAGGTTTGGTGATAGCCTGAGAAAAAGCCTCGGAGAATAAAAATAATAGAATTATTATCTTTGTCAGAAGAAATACTGTACTTTTGTTTTGCATTAAACCGGTTTTTAATATGCAAATATATTACAATTTTTCATAATATGTTATAAATAATCAAAAAAATGTCAAAAATAATCGCAATAATACCTGCCAGATACAATTCAACGAGATTACCGGGCAAAGTATTGGAAAAAATAGGAGGTAAAACCGTATTGGAACTGGTTTACAGGAAAGTAATGCAAGCAAGAAATATAGATGAGGTGATAATTGCGACCGATGATCAAAAAATAATCGATATCGCATCTTCTTTTGGGGCTCATGCTGAAATGACTTTCAGTTCGCATAGATCCGGTACAGACCGTTGTGCACAGGTAAGCAGGGAGTTTTGGGAAGGAGATATTATTATCAATATTCAAGGAGATGAACCTTTCATAGATCCTGCGATAATTGATTTACTTGCACTGAAGATGAAAGATGACGATTGGATAGAAATAGCAACTCTTTGCTCAAAAGACTGCAATTATCCGGAGATATCAGACCCAAATACTGTAAAAGTGGTAAAAGATATTTATAATAAAGTCCTGTATTTCAGCAGAGCGACCATACCTTTCAACAGGGATCAAGATAATGAAGTGTCATATTACAAACATATCGGGATCTATGCCTACAGAAATAAGATACTTCAATCAATAACCGCTCTCAAAGAATCAAAACTTGAAAATGCTGAAAAACTGGAGCAGCTCAGATGGATGGAAAACGGATATAGGATTCATGTTTTTGAAACTGAATATAAGGGATTTGGTATTGACACGATGGAAGATTTGGAAAAGGCAAGAAAAATGGTCTGACTCATATTTTTCAATATACCACTATTGAATTTGGTAAATATCCGGCATTCAATATTCTGACCGGTTTGCCATTTTTGGAATAAATATGCAATTTCCCTTTTTCTGCAAAATCTCCTGCATCAGTAATGACTATCACATTGTGAACATTATCTACATTCATACCATAATAATTTTCATTATCTCTTGAAACAATTTTTTCCGGATTGATCTTTTCATTTGCAGAAAACTTATATACATTATCATACAAAACAAATATACTATCCCTTATTTCATTAAATTCTAATGATGCATTATAAATATGTAATATATTATCAAAAACAAATGAATCTACAACTTCTTTTGTATTCACGTCTATTTTAAATATACTACCGGGAATATTTTTCAGATTATTTCCGTTATTTAACGTCCACAAATATCCGTTTGAATCAAATCCAATATCCCCGGGATTAATTCCTGTATCCAGACTGTCGATTATCTCATCGTTTTCAGTATCAACTATCAAGACTTGCCCGGATAAAGGTTTGGAATATTTCCAAGGGCAGGTTACATACAATTTATTATCTGCAAAAGCCATCTTTTCTGTCCATTTTCCGGAATTTATCTCTTTGGAAATTTTGTTTTTATCCAAATCCACTACATAGATAATTCCGGAATATAAGTCAGACACATAAGCTTTAAGTTCGCTGACTGGATAAAAATATCTAGGAGAAACAAAACCCCGTATTTCCCCTTTCTTTTCAAAATCATCTATATTTACCACGTCTATCCAAGCGGAATTGTTCATTACCAAATATGCCGATTCATTATATATAAACATACTTTGAAGTATATCACCTAATTTTTCGTTATTAATAGTTTCGTATATATCCGTATAAATACTATCCTGCTCCCAGTGATAATAAGATACGGAGGCATTTGCTTGTTGAAAAACACCTTCATTTGTAATAAAAAATCCATCCCCTATATTTATTGACATACTAATATTTTTTGGTAAATCAGAATCATGACAAGACGCAAATTCAAGCATTAATATCAATATCATAAAATAAAAAACCAATGATTTCATAGAAAATATATAGTTGTGTAATAATAAAGCGTGTACAAAGATATGGTAAATAATAAAAAAAACAGCTGTAAATATATAAAATTAAGACCGGATAATGATATTTTCCGGATTAAATTAAAATTAAAAAATATTTCCTATAGACAGATACAACCATAGCGATTTTTTATTATTTTTGTTCGCAACTAAAACGACAAAGATGAATTACCCAAAAAAAGTATTAATCGGAGATATTACCGTGAGAGACGGATTTCAACATGAAGAAAAATTCATTCCCACGGAAGCAAAGCTATGGGTTTTGGAGCACTTGATATTGGCAGGATTTAAGCATTTGGAAGTTACTAATTTCGGTAATCCAAAACGTATGCCTCAATTTAAGGATGCTGATGAACTTTTTAAAAAAATCCGCAGTAGCAAAAAGGTAAAAGATCTATTGGATGATGTTGTTTTAACTGCTATCACCATAAGAGAGAGAGCGATAATGAGAGCGATTGATGCCAGGAAAGAAGGATATGGACCCGACAGAATTCTTCTTATGGTTTCTACAAGTGAGCCTCATCAGATTAAAAATTCAGGCTTAACACTCAAAGAGTATTGGAAAATGGCGGAAGAATGGATAAAAAAAGCAAAAGATGCAGGACTTAAAATAAACGGAACCGTAAGTACTATCTGGGGATGTCCTATAGCCGGGCCTACCGATATGCAGACTGCAATAGAATTCACCAATAGATGGTTTGATATCGGAGTTGATGATGTAGAGCATGCTGATCATGACGGTTCTGCTTCACCGGACAGAGTATATGAATATTTTTCCAGACTTCTTGATTCCGTTGAAAATCCCAATAAACAAATTGCGCATTTTCATACTACAAGAGGTTGGGGATTGGCAAATGTACTGGCGGCATTGCAAGCCGGCATGACCAATTATGAAGCTACTATGGGCGGCATTGGTGGTCAGCCTGCCAATTTTGTTGATGGCGTACCCGTAGCAGGTACCGGTGAATATTACTACAAAGATCCGGAAGACGTAGGGCTTACTTCGACGGAAGATATGGTTGTGATGATGGATGAAATGGGCATTGATACAGGAGTGGATGTGGACAGAGTACTCGAAATAGGTACTATGGTAGAAAAAATAATAGGAAGAAGACTGCGTTCGGAAACGATTAAAAACGGAAGAATCCCAAAATTTTTAAAAGCATAATAAATCCGATAAAAATCAAGGTTTAAGACAAAAAACAGCCGAGTTTGATTTAGTGATGTTTTATTTCAAACAAATCCGTATATAAAAAAAGCCCCCGGCACTCCAGGGGCTTAAAACATAATCAACAAAACTCTACTTTACTTTTCTTTTCCACCTTTTAAATAATCCTGATATTCCTCAAGTTCAGACCATTTATCAGATGCTGCCAATGCAGCTTGTTTTGGCCATGTACCGGGATCTGCCAGAGCATATCTTTTACCGGCTTTATCCAGGATTTTCTGAATTTTTTTCACAGAAGTGTCAGCTAAATCTTTCCATGTATTGATGCCAGCATCATGGAGCAATCCTTCTATCTTTGGGCCGACACCTTCAATTGCTTTCAGATCATCTTTTTTCCATTTTTTCAAAACTCCCATTTTAATCAATAATTTTTCAATTTTGGAGTCTGTGTTTTGAGAATTATCTCCTTTTTTACCGGTATCCAATTCCTTTTGCATTGATATCAACTCATCCCATTTACCATCTCTGGCTAGAGCAGCTTGAGCAGGCCATGTTTCCGGATTGATTATCCTGTACTTATTACCTTCTTTATCCAAAAGAGACTGAATATCCTTAATATCCATAGCTGCCAGATCCGACCATGTCTTTATACCGTTTTTGTTGAGGAATATATTCATTTTTGGTCCTATCCCTTCTACAACCTGAAGATTATCATCTTTCAATGCGGCAAATTTGTCAGCTGCAATACCGGCAAAACTATTTTTTCCGGATGCTTTCCCTGCTGCAAATCCCGATGATGCCGATAAAGCATCTTTTGCTGTTGATGAATCTTTTATTGTTGCTTCCAATTCTTTTTCGCACTCCCTAATCCTTCCTCTGAGAAGAGCCATGTCGCTAGAGTATTCATTACTCTTTTCATTACATTTTTTAAGTTCTTCTTCTATACGGGAACATTTGAGTTTATATTCTCTATATTCAGAATCCAGAGAATCAAACATTCTTTTGAATTTTGCCCATAAAAACCAACCTAAAAGTAAACCAAGCAAAAAAGGTAATAACCATGATAAAAATACGCACCACCATGGTATATCGCAAAAACTTATTAATGCTATCATAATTAATTATTTTTATTTATTAAAAATTTTTAATTCCACTCTTCTGTTTTTTGATCTGCCTTCAGCAGTACTGTTTGAAGCTATCGGTGATTTTTCACCTTCGCTTTTCACTACTATATTTTTTGCAGAAATCCCTTTGACAACCAATATATCCTTTATAATGTTTGCTCTTTTCAAACCAAGATTATAGTTTGTATTATCTGGTCCACGGTCATCAGTGTGACCGGTAAGATATATCTTCTCTCCAGTTTTTACAACCCTTTTAACGACATCATCCAAATAGCTATCTATTTTTGGATTTTTTAGCTTTTTTGTCGAATTATAAGGAAAGTATATCAAAGCTGATTTATCTATTTCCTTGACATTGGTATTATTAACAGCACTATAAAAACTTGATGCGGAAAATGCATTTCCCTTATCAATTATTTTCTTATTACCCTGTTTCCCATATAATCTAATCCTCTCATCCGGTAGTTCAGAAAATAATTTTCTTATTTCCATAGCTCTTGCCAATCCCAGATTGTCCATCCCGGAATTGTTGAGTTCTCCCTCATAATAAAATCCTGTGATCTCCAATACCTTACCATCCTCAAGGGTAGCAAGGATTGAA
>Ga0256913_10000348_pt1 | contig 23815 bp, 12 predicted proteins | sample Axial_MatmetaG_FD_185970 | JGI IMG/M metagenome (GOLD analysis project Ga0256913, IMG submission 185970) | Deep-sea worm associated microbial mat communities from Axial Seamount, Juan de Fuca Ridge, Pacific Ocean - Axial_Mat | ecosystem: Environmental > Aquatic > Marine > Oceanic > Microbial... | reverse complement strand
TTTTTTATCAGGCTCGCTTCCATCTGTTGTATAATATACTTCACCTATGATACCTTCTTTAATTATTATTGAAACAAGAATAGTATCGATAAATTCTGTGCTACCATCATATTTGAACATAATAGGTGCTCGTGACTTAGGAGACATTACCATAGAAGTTTCCAACCAATTGCCACAGCTACAACCACCACCTGCCTCAGGCGAAAGCACCATACCAAGAGCAGGAATGGTACTTATCCAACAGTCAGGTCGTAACCTTTCCCATTTAGTGAAATTTTTTACATCAAAACTGTACTGCGTAACACTACCATCGCGATAAAATACCGAATTTTTAGATAATGCACATGTCCCACATCCGCCACCTGTTCTTGGCATAAAGTAATCAAGTTTTTCTCCTGTTAAAACATTAAATGTTACAGGTTTTACAATCAACTTTGTACCTACAATTGCCGGAATCTGTGAATGCCCCCCATGATTGTTTAATGACCATTTCTGTTTAACATTCCATACAAGCTCCCCTGTTTTCGAATCATATCCATAGAGATAATAGAAGAAATCATTTGACGATTCGATAACTATCCTACCCGCACCGGCGGACAAATAATAAGCTGATATGCCATGTTTATTATTAAGTTTTTTTCTCCAATTAAGTGAACCGTCTTTAGCATCTAAACAAACAAGGTAAATCTTATTAAAAATATTATCAGCACCTCTTTTCTTTTTCGACAACTTAGCTGTTGCCGATTCAACAAAATAAATTTTATTATTATAACTAATAATTGTGGGATTGATAATTTTTGAATTTCCGTTACTGTATTGCCAAACTATATTTTCACTAAGCGGTTTTAATGCTAATAATTTAGTACTCATCCTTTTATATGCTGCAGGACCTCTCCTTGCATCATACCAGCCGTAGCTTCCATAAAAATCTGTATATCTACTGTCTTTAGGTGATTCGGAAATAAAAACTAAACCGTTATCAATTCCGATATATCCCCAGTCCGATTCCTTTACATCTTTTGCCGGAACATTTATTTGTTTTACTACCTCCCCTGTATTTTGGTCAAGTTCAAGAAGTTTATCCTTAACAACAATGTAAATATACTTATCATCGGCAGCCCAGTTTGAACAATCATGAAGTACATTCATTCGCATCATTCCAATGATATCTTTTGACCAGAGTATCGTTCCATTGTAAACATTTATAGCTACAACCCTTTGATTACCTTGAACAAACATTTTCCCATTAATTGCCAAAGGTGAAGGTTTACGCCCATTACGATCAGTCTGAAAACGTGGACCAGGACGTCCCATCCATTGTACCTCAAAATCCTCACTCGATGTATTACCCCATAAATCTTCACCCCCAAACGAACTGTTTGAGCTATTTGCATATTCATGTGTCCAGACACCATTTGTCTCAGGTATCTTTTTAGTTAATACTACAGCAAACTTGCCTCCTAATTTTACATACTCCTTATCGGCATCCCAATCCAAGTTTGATTCTTCTGTTTTATTATAGAATTCATTTTCAAGTGTCTCTTTGTCATCTCCAGTTAAGTAAACAGCTTTGCCTTTAGGTGCAGTAATTCTTATAACTTCGTCTATATCTATATCATCATCTAAACAGATAACCAAATCTGCAAGATTTGATTGAACTAAAGTCTTGCTTAAATCGTTTATTGCATATGCCGAAATCCTACGACCATAAATACCTTCTTTTAATAATTTATCTCTAAATTCATTTACTTTGCTTTCCGACTCATCCAGAACGATAACATCCATATCGGTCTCTTGAGCTAATTCAACTGGCAATTGCGTTGACATACCAAGTATAAGACACACTCCTTTGTTTATACTCATTCTATCAATAATGTTTTTAACAAAATTGCTTGTTTTTTTATCTTTAGACCAATTATCAGAAACATGAACTGGTAGTTTTGTATAGTTGAAAAAATTATCGTACTCAAACTCGGGTGTACTTTTCCCTTTGCTTTCTATCCAGTATTTGTAAATAAAATTTTTACGAACGGGTAATATAAAGTTGTGCTCAGTTGTTGTACTTGCATCATTAAATACCTCTTTAACTATATAACCGTTTGAGTGCCAGTAAAGTGTGCATTTTTCGGGTTTTACTGTTTTGAAAGTTAAAGCTATGTTATCACGGTTTAACGCTTTGGCATACGGCCCAGAGATAATTTTTAAAGGATGCCTTTTTATTTTTATAGAATCTGGCATTACAAAAGCAACTCTTGAGCCGCTTTGTTTTCCCATTCGTTGTTTCCCATTTTTAGAAAAGCAATAAATTTTGCCTTCCCCGGTAGAAGCAAACAAAGAACTATCGGCAACAGCCATCGCATATACTGTTCCTTCTACATGTCCTTTCCACAATGGTTTACCATTAGAAACGGAAACAGCATAAATTGTATCGGTAGCACCGACAAACAATACGGTATCAGCTAAAATTATTCGGTGACCATAATATGTTTCATCAGACCAAATAATTTCTTTACTTTTTCTATCATATGCTGTAATGGAATTATCAGACAAAACAAAGCTTGTATTATCTGAGACTATCATTTCTTTACCACCATTAAATGCCATATACTCAGGTTTTTCCTTTCCGGGTATTGTTTCCCAAATTCCACGATGTCGGGATGTTTGTGTATTTACAACATGATTATCAGGTGTTACAAGAACAAAACATCCACCGGCGCCAGGCAGTTGTCCTTCTATTTCCCCTGTTTTTCTGTCTATAAATACAGGGGATATTCTTCCTTGTGGTTGAATTATTCTTTCCCCAGAGGATACCATTGAACCCTCGAAAGTAACATCATCTAATTCTTTAACATAAGTATCTTCGCCGTAAACTTTACCCGTTTCAGCATCAACTGCACACAGATAACTTTTTTTCCATGGAAGAAGTGATGCTCCGAAATATGCTTTCCCATCTTCAATTAAAACACCTGTTCGAATAGGCCAGAATGAAATCAATCTTCCGTTATTAAGTAGTTTATCTTCTGATTTTGATGGAGTAAACTTCCACTTATCTTCTCCGGTTTTAGCATTAATACAATATACGTAACCGTCATCAGAACCAAAATAAAGATTTCCCTCCCAGTATGTCGGGGCAATACGAATAGGTCCGTTGGTTAAAAAGACCCATTCCTCTTTTCCGGTTTTAGAATCAATACAATGAATAGCATCGTCAGAAGATGATCCGTAATACATTTTACCGTTAACAATAATAGGAGTGTATGCCAGGTCGTAATCGCGCATTGAGGGAAGCGGACCTCTTTTTGCATAAGCGTCTTCTTTTGCCGGACCATACCACGCTGGAGAAGGAACTTGAGAAGCTTTATAAACCCACTTTTCTCCAAATGAATTATCGAATATAGCGATATCTGATTTACCGCTTCGATAGTTATCATTCTTAAACTGCGGCCAATCATTTGGTGTTACTTTATATGGTTTGTTACACGACATAGTAAAAACTGCTATGATACCAATCACGCAAAAATGTTTTAACTTTCTCATATTTGTACTCATCGATTTATACAAATTTTTCTCTCGGCATTATAATAAATTTTTTGTCAAAAAGTAGGTCTCATGTTCATATGCAACCATTGTAATAACACTCTCATTTCTTTGAAGACTTGTTGCAGATCAATTATCTCAATAATTACGGATTAAAAGTTACTCGCATACAACTAACCGGACCAAGAATTCCTTCTTTTGTTTTAGTACGAATTTCAATTCTGTTCATACCAGCTCTTAGCTTCCAGTTCCATATCAAACTATTTTGCTCCGTCCAATTTTCATCGTCTGTTTTTACAAGCAAACTCTGAAATCCGGGAGTGTGAGTATTGACTTCTATTTTCAATACGCCTGGTTGACTTGTTTCGTTCAGAAAAACTTCTGCTTGATTTAACGGTTCGTAAAAATCAATAAAGCGATTGGATTGGCGTTGAAACTCAGTTCTTTTAGGAAATTTTTTATCATAGTGATTTAAGTATCCGTCCCATCCCCACATGGTATAACCTTGCGCTATCGGTATTGGGTAAGGATGTGAATAAAAATTGTTTCTTAATGGGATACGAAAATAGCCCATTAATTTTATTATAGAATACGCATCATTCTCAACACTAAAGGGATTATAACCTTCGCGTATTCCGATTTTTATTTGGCGAACATCTTCAGCTTCTGTACCTTTAGAAAAAGGTATTTGCCATGTTTCAATACGTTGTATCTTTTCAGCAAGTTTATTATGGATCTCCAATAAATTCATTGGCAAACCGGTTTCCAAATCGTAATAATAATAATCGCGTGTTGCATCCATGTATATCCACTTGTTGAATTCATTTGACCACACTTCTGTAATTTCATGACCACTTACGGCTTCGCTATTTATGTTTATAAATCTGGCTTGATATCCCATTGACATTAAAGCTGCTTGTAACGTAAGATTAGAAAAGTTGCACATTGCATCTCGCCGTCGTTTTTCATAATTCCACTGAAGTTGTGGCATACTTTCATCTTCTGTTTCTAAAGGTATCCAATCCCAAACATCTATATTACTATAATCCTTCTCCAGTTCTTTTGTGCCAGCATCAGCCTTTTTATATACCGCTATATCATTACCATTCCATGAATAAGGGTTCTCTTTTACCGGGACACGATATGCCCAATGTAATAAACGCATCATTTTTTCAAATTCTGAATTTGCTCCTTCTACAATTTTATCTAGTTTGAATTTATTTCTGAACTTTTGCAAATCGGGATGATTTAGATTTTCATACTTATATTTGTATGAAGGTATTATTACTTTCCCGTTATGAATTACACTTGCTACAATTCCCAATTTTTCATTTGGAGAATTCTCTTCCCATTCCGAGTTAATCTTTACCCCTTTTATTAACGGACTGTTAAGCGGATCATTTGTTGATATTTTTACTTTCCATTGAAAATATCGTTTATTACCCAAACTCTCTGTTAGTTTGGTGTTAGCCCCAACCTCTTTCCATGCTGTCCAAAAATTATCACTTAAAAGAGGAGATGAACCGAAACGCATCATAGTTTTTGCCTTCGTCTTTTCCGGTATTTCCATATCAACAAATATTTCCGATGTTAAGTCACTGATAGCTCTATTGATTATCTCCAAATTACCAGTGACATCAATTACCGGAGAAACAAATTCACCGGAGGGCACGTAACGATCAAGACTTAAGCGGATATTATATTCTCCATCTTCAGTATTATTAACTCCCAGTTTTGAATCGTTCCATGTTTTTCCTCCGTCAAGACTTTTTAACGAACGGTTTGGATGATGTGTACGAACAAGTGAGCCATGTGTATATTCTTCTTCAAGCGATATACAAACTCTCCACATGGGTTCTTCACTTTCTGCCCACATAATAATTTCATTAGCACCTACTTTCAAAGCGCCTACAGGAAGATCAACAAAATACCACCGTAACCAAACTATATCGGTATATTGTTTTGCAAAAGGATAAGCAAATTTGGTTGCCGGTCTTATAACCTCACATCCGTTTACAGAAATATGTAACGGTTCCGTATTCCCTTGTTTCTCTCTACCAAAAAACAGAAGACGCCCCGACCAAGCTTTAGAATTTTTTAACATAAGAATTTTTTTTATTCTTATCCCTTTTCTCAAATCTTCTTGCCAGGGAGCTGTGTTTTTTCTATACTCAACATTAAAGTATTTTTCTGGCAATCCAACTGCCGGAGCATCATCTTCAATTAGTTCGGTATTATCAAGCCTAATTACTTTCTCCGATGAATTATATTGAAGATTAATCAGTCTTGCATCCTTTTCTATTTTAGAATCATTAATAATTATTTCATTTTTGCATGTTTTATTTTCACCTATAACACTTGAACCGATAGGATAAACGCATACACTTATCAAAAACAACAATACAAATTTTCTCATGGACTTTACTTTCAATCTATTTTTATTACTCTCATTTATAATTTAATTATATGGAACAATATTCTATTTCTTTTTGGTTTAGATGTGAAACGGGTGAATTTTATTACCTGACGAAATCCACACAAATCTTTTTTATTACCTGTATAACCAGTATAATTCTACTATTTTTTTAACATTGCTTCAAGATTTATAATATTTAACATTAGATGCCTTGGATGGTGGAAATTACCAACTCTTGTATAATGTTTTTCAAATGTAACTTTTCTATCTGCAGAAAGTATCCAGATTGGATAACCGTATTGCTTTAACGGATATTTATCGGTAACATATTTCCATTGTTTTTCAAACATATCTTTTGCCCATTTTGCACCGGTATGCCGTAAAATATAAAGGGAGCCAATCAACACTTCTTCTTGTGCCCAAAGTACTTTATCAACCTTCCATATATTTTCGTCCACATTATCCAAACAGCGAAAAACGCCACCATAGACATCATCCCGTGCAACTTCAACATGCCTTTGAAACCTTTCCGATGCTAAATCAAAAAGTTTTTTATCGTTCTTTCTCATTGCTTCGTAAAGTAACATCCATAAAGTTTCAATTCCATGTCCTGTATAGACAAATTGTGAAAGCGGACCTTCAATTCTAGATAGATCATGATGTAATGCTTCATTTAAAAGACCAAATTCCGGATTAAAATGATAATTCATAATAGCGTCAACACTTTCATTAGCTATTTTTTCAAGTTCAGGATCTTTTCTGTACTGAAGCATCTGTGATACCAGTCGTATTATTACCATCCAATGTCCAAGTACTCTTTCACCTTTCGGATGCTTCGCTTCCGGGCCATATGTAGCTTTATATCCGTAATTCGGATCATTATATTTTTTCACGCATTTAATTAAAATTTCTTTTGCCTTATCCCAATATTTCTCTTCACCCGATGCCTGCGAATATTCTGATAGACCATTAGCTATAAACAGATCGCCATAGAAATTATTAGGTGGATCACTTATTGGTTTCCCTTCTCTTGAGTATGAGGCCGGCCAAAAGCTATCACCTTTAGGTTCGTTCTTCATAATAAATTCAACCGACTTTCTTGCCACTTCCAAATATTTCGAATCCTTTTTTATATTATTATACAAAAAGGAGTAAACCCATATTCCACGTCCTTCATACCATGCGGTTTTGTTTTGTGTAATATTTGTTCCGTCACGGTCGGTATTACACATAAAACCGCCGTATTTATGATCGATAACATATTTATCCAGAAACGGTAAATAATCATCAAACAAATAATATCGGTATTCTTTCAAAAGTTCTTCAAGAGATTTACCGGCAAGCGTATCAATCTTAGCAACGGTATTACCATCTGAATCTTTGTGCTCTTCTTTTTTAGTACCACATGAGTTCAATCCCATCATTAGCCCGGATGCCGTAACCGCAGATATTGTTAAGAATTTCCCTCTGTTAATCTTTTGTTCTTTTAACCAATTCATTGCTCAACTCCTTATTATTAAGTACCAAGTAAAATCTAGATTATTAAATTTTTCCAAAAGCTAGCATACCAATTAATTAATCTGATTGTTTACTTGATTATTTTCTTCAAAAATTTCCTCTATTTTGTTATCTCTGTCAATAACAATTTGATCCCAGCCATTTTTGGTTATATTAAATTCAACAGATTCTGTTTTTGGGATAAGGTCAATCGGAGCTTTAACACTTGGGATAATCTTTTCAGCAATTACTTTACCATTTTTACCCAAAACTGTTATAGCTACATCTTTGGCATCACCATCACCAATATTATGCACAGTAACTGTTAGCTTATCATTTGATTGCTTAACATCTCTAGTTGCATCAATTGCTAAATCGGGAAGTGTATCCGGTCTATCCAATTTCTTTAATAGCTTTAATTGCACTACAATATTTTCTTCCGAAGGAATTTCCAATTTTACTGTTGAAAATCTACTGAGTGTTAATTTTTCGCTTCTTAGAATATCTTCATCCGAATCTATTTCCCCATCATCATTTGAGTCTTTTCCAATTTCTAGTTGATATTCCCCTTTTGCAACACGGAATAATCTCATTGTAATTTCTTGTGGTTCCAACTTAAAATTATAGAGATTTATTTTTAGATTTTCTCCATCAGCATAACCTACAAGACGAGCAATATCTGGATCGGGGTTATCCCAACTAACCGCAATTGAGTGAGGGAAAATTTCAATACGACCTGGTAACTTTCCGCCAAGTGCTGCATTAACAAGTTGTAACTTTCCAGGAATATATGCTTGTATGTCAGTATGTCTCAGAGACTTTGTAAATTTATACTCTTCTATTTTATCATATTTCAAAGAGATATTCATCATTTCTCGAGCAATCTCTTTTCTATTTTCAATTTGATGTGGTTTAGGTTTCTGAGTTTTTCCCCAATACCAATAAATTTGTGTCAGTTCATAATCACGTACCGTATTTTCTCCCCAGAGTTTTGGTTCTTTCCTAGCATTTTTACTTGAAAGGTCATACGGTGGCAATCCTTTTTTAGCTCGTTCAGCATTGTTCTTTTCCATTAAATCTTTATAAACTTTTGCTGTTATCATCTCACGTTCAAATACATGTGGATCTCCGGGTTTTATCGGGAATAAAATTCCTCGGCTGGTAATAAAATCGGTAACATGAACAAAATCAATTGGCCAGATATCACAATACCCGTTTTTATATATTCCAACCTTCTCAATTCCATCGTAAAGTTTTAAGAAAGCATTTCCTGAAAGTTTATCCCCCATAAGAGGAATGCCTCCATAACCTAATAAGAAAAAGGTATCATCGTTAGCACCACCCCAAAAGAACCCATCTTTTCTCTGCATACCAATATTCCAATGAATTGTTCGTAAATGCTTTTTATACATTTCCCTTTCCCAAATTGCCCAAGAAGGACTATTAGGCAATATCCCCTTTGAAAACACTACTTTTTCATATTGATTAAAGAATGGTTTAAAACCTCCTCCATATATGATTGTTCTTTCTGAATTAAGTATTCTATAAATATTTGCGATTTCATCCTTTGGATTATGTCTTATTACTGCTTCCGGTGGATACCATATATCATAAGGCCCCCCAAAATTTGACCAGTGTTTATTAATTCTTCGCTCGCCAGTAAATACCAATGGACGATAATTATACTCTTTCATATACTGTAACTTTGCTGGAATCATTTCGGTAAATGAGTAATCCGAAAGTGATTTTTCTTTATCTTTACTCAATACGACTTGTATTTGTGGTGTTATGTCGGTAGCTATTTTTTCTTTATCGGCAAACATCAGTTCAACCCATAATCTATCTTCACTAGCAAGCATAATATCATTTACATCTAGCTCTATACTGATTTTCTGCTGTTTACCTAATTCGTTAAAGTTAGTGCGAATAACAGTCTGTGACCATATTCTTGAAGGGTTTGCCGGGTCTCTCAACTTAACCCACAATACATCCGATTTCTTTTCCGGAATAACAGAGAAGTTTAATGAAATCTTGTCAATTGCCATATCAGGATTTAGATCCGGACTAAAGAAATTAAATGATTGGAGTGGTGATAACTCAACATAATCCAAATTATTATTATTATTCACAGAATTTGAACTTGTAAACAAAATTCTGTTTTCTGAACCTTTCAACTTTTTTAATGCATCAAGGTAACGACTGCCCAATACTGATAAATTATTCTGAAAAGGTATTTCCCAAATAATATCAGCTTCTGTTTCTTTATCTTTTGCTGTAACATTCCAAAGTTGAACTTCATGTATTCTTATTTTGCCACTCAGCGGTAACTTTAAACTACCTTTGTCAATCAGCCCAGGAGGTGTTCCGTATCCTTTCACCAATGGGAAATGAAGTGAGTTATTCGTTCCTAAATCAAGTTTTTGTGAATAGAATTTTTGTTGGTAACTATTCAGATCTATAACCTTATTGTTATTATATTCCCCTTTTTTACCGGGAATTGCTTCAACTCCATCAAGTACTCCTTCAAGTGAAATGTAATTAGCAGTCTCTCCTTTGTCAAAATCGATGTCAACCTTAGTACCGTGGAAATCAACATCGCCCAAAATAAATGTAAATAGTAGATAAGGATGTGGCCATGCTAATTCATATCTCCCGTCCATGATCCACCAAGCCGGGATTTTCTCATCATGGCAATCGGATATTTTTGTTTGTTTTAATGAGAGTACTTCTTTATCTGCATGTAAAATCGGAAGCTCCAGTTTGTCCATATCCGCATAACTTGAAAGTAACCTTTCCCTTGCTGACTCATCCAAAGAAACTTTTTTATCTTCTCTCTTGGGAACTGAATTAGAAGTATAAAGCGTTTTTATTTGATTATCATTTAAAGGATAATCGAAGAAGTAAATTTCATCGTAATATGATTCCGGCAAGAATGGGCTAAAAAGTCCGGGCAGAGGAGTTTGCCACCATGCATCTTTACCCCAATTTGATGCAATAAGTTTTCCATCACGATAAAGTTTAAGTCCATAGGCTTGATCCCAGACTACAACAATATGCTGCCATTCATTATTTTTCCAAACAGACTCATCAGACTCAATTTTATGATACTGATAATAAACATCTCTCACCGAAGCACTTAGTTTTCCATCTTCAGTTAAGTCAATTCTTAATAAATCTCTTTCCTTTCTACCCCAAGCAATACTTCCTTGAATAAATACTATTCCCGGATTTAAGTCTGATGTTTTAATCCAAAACGCAATGGAACCTCTATCTCCATAAAACTTTCCACTCCCCCAATAATGAGGTTTTGTTCGCCAGTCACCCCACATTGTTGCAACAATTAGGTCTAGATCCATACCAGATTCATTGATAGTTCCCTTTGCTACTGACCATCCGTCTTTTATATGAAGTGCTTTCCCAAATTTGCCTTTTGTTAATTCTAGCTTTCTCCTTATCAACGGATTTTCCAGTATTTCACCGGGCTTTGCGCATCTAAATATATTTGCAGATGAGAGAAAATCTGAAAGAATATCTACTTCCGTATCATATGAAAGGTGAAGTGTGGGTACTAAAGGTGCTTTACCTAAAATAGTTAACGTAAAGAACATTGAAAATAAAAACAACCCATATTTCTTCATTTTTACACCTAATTTAATTTTTGATTTTTATCTTACTAACAATACCATCTTTTTGAAACTTGTTTATTGGTTTTGCTTCAATAGTATTTTCACCACTATGAAGTTTCCATATAAATTCTGCTGGAGAATCTTTCCATTCTTTTCCATCTATTCTAATTTGAAATTTCTCAAAATTAGGTGTTTCAGTATCAAGGAGCACATTAAGATTATCTTTTTGATTTCCCGTTACAAGAAATATTTGAGCTTGATTTAATGTCCAATAAAAATCTCTCTTATGAGAACTTTGATAAGTATATTCCTCATACTTTGGTATAGTTGTATCTTTCCACCATAGATAACCATCATAATGATATTGGATAAATCCATTTTCTAATTCACCTGGCAACCAAGAAGTCAAATAGTTATTTCTTAAAGGAATACCAAACCTTGCTTTAATTTCACTTGGCCCAAGTAAATTCTGCTGAGGCGCCTCTGCTGCATTTATTTTTTCGTGAATACCAACCGGAACAAGCCATATTTTGTCTATTGACCCTTCATTTACTAGCTTATGTGTTTCAAATGCATTAAGTGGCATACCATCCTTTTCATGAAAAGCTGCATCGAGAGCAAACCTACTATTCCCAACATCAAATGTTACCCACTTCTGATATTCATTAGACCAAACTTCGGCAATAAAGTGATGATCTAAAATCACACCCCTTGCCTGTAACCCAACAGCTAAAGCTGTTTGTATAAAAGTATTAGCATATATAGAACACATTCCAGAAGCCTTATACTGTGGAACCAGCTCTAATGAAATAAGAGCATCCCATGGAGTATGCAAATCATCCCATTGTTTTTTACCCCAGCCATCTCTCCACATGCTTCTTACCCAAAATGCAAGAGTGCGATACTGTTCAAATTCGGTTGAGCATCCACCTACTACTTCATTTAATCTATATCTTTCTCTTAAGACATCCAATCTGTGTTCTCCAGCATCTTGATATGTATAATGATAATAGCCACGAATAATCTTCTGATTTTCATTAATTACCACTTTCATATTTTTTTTCGGTTTGTTAATTATATCCATATCAACAGTAATTTCAACTCCTTTCAACACCGGTGTTTTTTTATGATTATCAGTTTGAAGCTCAACCTTCCACTGAAAAAATTGCCATTTCTCTAAAACTTCTGGTGTAAGCTTAACGAGTTCTTGCCAATGCGACCAGGTATCTGGATCATAAGCTGGACTACTTCCTCCCCTGACCTTTAATATTAAGCGTGTACCACTAGGAGTTTGCTTATCAAGAGAAATATTTATCTTATTCAGTTTAATTTTTGGTTTGATCAAATTTTTTGTTGCTAGTGAAGCAAGTTCAATAAAATCAGATTTTATTTCAGCATTTGACGGATAACGAGCCAAGCGCAAACGGATTAGATATTCACCATTAATATAATTACCCTTTCCTAGATGGTTATAATCCCATGTGTTGCCACCGTCTATACTTTTTGCACTTCTGTTTGGAATTTTAGACGCTTCAAGACTAATAATAAATTTATGGACTGTTTCATTTTTTAAAATAATTGTATTAATACCTGGTTTAAGAAATTCCAAAGGGACATCGCATCTTATCCATCCACCGGTTAACATCCTATCCACATCAAAAAAAAGTTTGATAGGATTATCATTAACAATAACCCATAGGAAAAAATCTTTTTCTCTTAATACTTTTGTACTGTATTCATTCCAATGAATTAAGAGAACACCTTTATCAGCTTCAACATCATCAAGAAGAATCTCTTTCTTTATCCATGTTTTACCAATAACAATTTCTTCCATTTTACCAGTTGTTACACCCATCTCATCACTTATTAACTCAGTTTTGAGTAATTTAATATCTCCAGGTGATGTAGTCACATCTACTTTCCAATCATAAAGAGTATTATCCCAATCCTTGACAGAAGTAAATATTTTTTTATACTCTGTACCACTTGAAGTAAAGAAAGGGATTAGAAATACTAAGAACAGATATTGAATTTTCACGGTTATCTCTTGTTTAATTAGAAATAAAATATTTAAAATTATTTTTTTTACACAACAAATTGGAAGTTAAATATCGAGTTTTATTTTTTCCGGTTGTCCCGAAGCTAAGGACCTGTGTATTGCATCTAGAATAGATGTACTTCTTAATCCTTCTTTTGCATTTACTACGGTTTCCGTATCATTTTTACAAGCATTAACAAATGAACGAACAGAAGAAGGCATTGCACCAACCCATTCGCCAAATACTTGTTGGTTCAAAAATGTTCTGGGGCAAGTAAATTTGTCTTCAAGAATTGCATCAATAGCTTCATCTTTTCTGTTAATATGAGTAGTTCCTTTTGTCCCTATTACTTCCATGAACGAATCAGGCATATAAGGACTTGAATTTGGATAAATCCACGCTGCTTCAAATGTTGCAAACTGTCCGTTTTCGAACGTAACCATAGATTGAATACCGTCATAAGTATCCATCCCTTTTTCCTTTAGAACTCGCTTAATTCCTCTGGAATATACTTCTACAGGATTAGCATCGAACCACCATACCATTAAATCAATATCATGTGAACTCATAAACCACGCCGGTGAGCTATCTTTTGCCCAAGAAGCTAACATAGTTGTAGGGACAAAAACCGGATTGTTTTTTCTGGCAAAGCCAATGATCGGTTCTCCAAGTTGTCCTTCGTTAATCATTGTTTTAATTTTATGATACGGAGCAAGCCAACGATGATTAAAATTCACTTGAAATTTTTTGCCGGTTTCCTGGACCGCTTTGTAAATTTCTTCAGCTTCTTCTTGCTTAGTGGTCATTGGTTTTTCAACTAATACATTGCAACCTGCTTGCATTGCATCAATGCAAGCATCTTTGTGATATTGATCCGGTGTAGCAATATAAACCGCATCAAGTTCTTCCTTCTCAAGCATATCCTTATAATTTGTATAAGTTGCAGAAACATTAAATTCCGTTGCAGCCTCTTGTAAGTTAGCTTCACTAAGATCGGCTAATGCCGTCACTTTAACTCCGTCAACTAATTCAAGAATTCTTCCCCCGGCTTTTCCCATAATTCCTGTTCCGATGATTCCAAATTTAAACGCCATAATACTTCTCCTTTTTATTTATTATTGTTGATAAATTTTATTAGACTTTGACCATAATATCCGTGCTGCGAAAACACTACCATCAGCGCCACGGTTTAAATTTTCTTTCGGATACATATTTTCTCCAACCGTTACCCAAGTTTCTTTTTCATTTATTGTTGTAACTCCGAAGTTTCCCATCATGGCTCCTCTTTCGGGAATTAAAATTCTTTCAGAACTTTTAATGAGACAAAGTGCGTCCGTATCAACGGAAGCAATAAAAAGTGGTGCCCTGCTTCGTGGAATATGATCATTGTTAGCACCTTTACGAGTGTACACTAAAAAGAGTCCATCGCTATGAGTTACCCAATGCTGTTGTGTATTGTAGCTACCTATCTCTTTCCCATTATCAAAAGTCCACGGTTTAATGGATTCCCACTTCATGGCATCACCGCTAACCGTTACATAAGCCTTAACATCATTTCTAAGTGTCAGATAATATTTCCCTTTATAAAATGTTAGTGAAGGTTCATAGCATCCTCTTGGTACATCTAATTTTAATTCGTTGCTGTGCTCAATATACGTTAGATTTTCCCCGTCAAAACTACAGTGAAGAACCGTTGATGAATAACAATTGGTAGTATCTTCTTTACCCTTAAAATAAGCGGGAATAAGAAGAGTGCCATCAGGCTTGACTAACCACTGTGCACATCCAGAACCGGAATTATAAAATTTATTTTCATCCGGCATTTCTAATTTTTTCCATGGAGTCCATTTATCTGAATCGGGATCATAAACAGCATAAGCAGTAGAACGAGGTCTCTCATTTATTAATTGGCCACCTTTGTAATAATAAACCGTATGCCCAATTGCTAATAATTTTCCGGTTTGCTGATGCCATCCCGGGACAAAATCACAAATCCCTTCAATGATCTTTCCGTTATCCTTTTCATGCCATCCCAATTCCGGACGTTCTTTCGGTGCCGTCCAAGTTTCTCCCATATTTTTACTACTCATTACAAAAAGACCGGAATAATAATCCGAGTGTTCTACAAACCACTTCTGCATAGTAACAACCAAAAGCGGATTCCCGGTTTCTCCCTTGCCCGGAATAGAACCGACTCTTGCTTGTGTCCAATTAAAGACTCCATCCCAATGCTTTATTATGGTATCCAGTTTTACAGTATAGCTTAACTTATTTTCAGATTGACATGACCATAGTGTTAAAAAAATTACCACGTAAAAAATTAGGACTTTTATTTTCATATTCTTGTCTCCTTTAAATTCATTTGATAACGTAAAATTAAATTTAGGGTAGTAGTACCCCTTTAATTCCTTTCATATTTTGCAAATCGGCAAAGAACTCTTCCCATTTTTCAAGTCCGCCTTTATGAGTTATTAATATATCGGCATCAATCTTCCCTGAATCCAATAACTGAATTGATTTATCCCAAGAAGAATATATTGTTGAAAGATTAAATGTAAATTCTACGGCTTTGAACATACCGGCATCGTAAGGAAATTCAATCTTTTCTTTTCCCGTAAGACCAATTGCCGTAATTCTTCCAAGCTTTCTTACTAATTGAAAAGCCGATGCAATACCGGGAGCCGAGCCGCTTGCTTCTACAATAAGATCCGCCCCTCTACCTTGAGTTAAATCCATAATAACAGAAGTTGCATCTTCTTTGTTTACATTAATTACATAATCAATACTTTCGATTTTTCTTGCCGTTGGTAATCGTAAGCCCTCGTCCATATCAGTACCAATAATAGCAACCTTTGAGGCACCACCGGCTTTTGCAGCCATTGCTGCCAATAGCCCGATTGGACCAGGCCCAATAACAACAACAAAATCTGATGGATGCAGAGTTCCTCTTTCAAAAAGATCAGAGACAACATTTGCAGTCGGTTCAACAAGTGATGCCGCTTCAAATGAAAGCGTATCGGGCATTTTGTGTAATAATTCCGGATTTGGAAATTTCATATATTTGGCAAAACATCCGTCAATACCCCATCCCGGGGATCTTTTCTCCGGGCATATTTGTCTGTTACCGGTTCTGCACAGCCAGCATTTACCACAAGCAAGTGTATGAGGTTCACCGACTACTCTATCCCCTGTTTTCCAGTCTTTTACATTTTTCCCAACTTCAATTATAACACCGGAAAATTCATGCCCCAATATAACCGGAGGCCAATATGGAAAATTATCATTGTAAATGTGAAGGTCGGTACCACAAATACCAGCAGCTTTAATTTCTATCAGAACATCATTATCTCCAATCTCGGGAATCGGGACTTCACGCAATTCAACCAGTCCTTTTCCCTTTGCGGTTTTAACTATTCCTTTCATTGTATTCATTTTATCTTTATCCATTTTAATTATATTATTTAACTTGATTCTGTTGTACTAATCGTAGAATCATTCCACTGTTTAAGAAAACCAAACAATATTTTCGCTGCTTGCCCTACTTCTTTAATCGGGATATGTTCATCACTTGTGTGAGCGGTTTTTAAATTGCCGGCACCAAAAACAACCGTTGGAATATTTAACAACTTACTGTAAAACCATCCATCGCATGATGCAACCATTGCTTTGTTTACCGGCTCTATACCTTCTTGAGAAATTGCATCAGATAATGTAGTAACAAGTGGATGATTTGTATCCAGAATAAATCCATCATGTCGATAAGTAAATTCAAGATTGAAATTCTCTCGCAAATCCTCATCTCCGTTTTGTAATATTGCTTCTTCCATTTCTTCCATTACTTCAAAACGGTTTTTGTTAGGTAAAAATCCAAGCACGCCTTCAAGGACAGCTTTATTAGGCGTGGCTGCAGGCCAATTACCTGCTTGTAGTTTGCCAAAAGTAATCGGCATCGGGTTATCAAACTCATCGAATAAAGGTATCCCTTTCGATTCTGCAAGAAGTTTACCGTGATAATTTTCTAAAATTTGCATTGCTTGAACAGCTAATTTTAATGCACTAATATTTTTGCCCGAAAAACCACTATGCCCCGATTTACCGGAAAAGTTAGCCTTAAACCATAGAGCTCCACGTACGGAAGTAAATATATTAAGATTACTCGCTTCCAAAACAACAACAGCATCCGCTTTATCTCCACCGCGGATAGCAGCAAGTGTTCCGTTACCGCCGTTTTCCTCTTCGACAACAATATGAAATATTATATCGCCGTTAATAGCTAATTTTTCTTCTTTAATTATTTTTAATAATAAATAAAGTACAGCTATTTGCCCCTTGTCGTCACTTGCACCTCTTCCATAGACTGCACCGTTCTGCCGATAAGGACTAAACTGGTCTTTATCTTTAGCCGATGGAGGAACAACATCCGCATGAGCATTAAAAATAACAGATTTACCAGAGCCGTTTCCTTTTAATCTTATTCTCAAATAATGTCTTCCGTCATATTTAATATTTGGAATTGGAGATGAATATTCGGGATCGTTTAACAATTCATCCGACAACGGAACAAGTTCTACTTCATCGGCAAGCGGAAGAAATTTTTTATACATAAATTGTATAACTTCTTCTTCCTCTCCTCCTAATGAAGGGAAAGTAATAATCTGTTCCAGAAAATCTATAGAATCATTAAGTAAGTCATTAAATTGATTATCCTCCACTTTCAACTTCTCCTAAAACTTTATCAATAATAGCAACGCCAATTTCAGCTTCTTCCTCCGTTATTATTAGCGGTGGCGCTATACGAATAACATTCCCATGCAGACCAACTTTACCAAGCAACATACCATATTGCCCGCATTTGAAAATGATTTTTTTTGTAAGCTCAGGAGCAGGAGTTTTTAACTCTTTATCTTGAACAATTTCCAATCCTATTACTAAACCTTTACCGCGTATATCGCCTAATGTAGGATGCTTTGTTTGAATTTCCTTAAAACGTTTAAACAAATATTCACCAACCTTTAACGCATTCTCCGGTAACTTTTCTTCTTTCATAACATCAAGAACAGCTATTGAAGCAGCGCTTGCAAGCGGATTACCACCGGTTGTGCTGGACATTTCGCCAGGTTTCATACTATCAAATATTTTTTCCTCACCGATCAAAGCAGACGCAGGCATTCCGCTTCCGAAGCCTTTGCCCAAGCAAAGCATATTCGGTTCAACACCTTCCCATTCAATCATAAACATTTTCCCGGTTCTGCCAAACGAAGCTTGAACTTCATCAACTATAAACAACAGTCCTCGTTCTTTTGCCCAATCTTCCAGTGCCTTAAGCCATCCGTCCGGAGGGAAAATAAATCCCGCTCCACCTTGATAAGGTTCGGTAATAACCGCTCCCATATCGCCGGATGATGTTGAATCAATAATTCTATCCAATTGTTTAAGACAATAAAAATCACATTCCGGATAAGTTTTATCGTAAATACAACGATAACAATTTGCATAAGGAGCCATAATACCTCCCGGAACCGGAGCGCCAAATTTATAGCGAGTTCCCTTGCTACCGGAAACGCCTTGCGGTCCGTATGTCCTTCCGTGAAATCCTCCGTAAAAAGAAAGGATTTCATGCTTACCGGTAAATCTTCTTGCAATTCTAAGTGCAGCTTCAGTGGCTTCGGAACCGGTTGTTAACAAAAATACTTTGTCGAGATTCGGTGGTAAAATATTAATTATTCGTTGAGATAAATTAACGCGTTCCGGTGTTGGGAACGAGTAGGTATTCATAAGTCTTTCAGCCTGCTCTTGTATTGCCTTAACATGTTGAGGATGAGAATGACCCAAATTAGTTACCAAAACGCCGGAAGTAAAATCAATGTATTCATTACCGTCCACATCCGTTACCCAAACCCCTTTTCCATGATCCCATACAACCGGTATTTGGTCAGCCATACAAGGTGGTTCATATTTCCCCGATATTTCTAATAACTCCGCAGATTTCGGTCCGGGTATATCACGCTTTTTTAATTTCTCTTTCATCTAAGTTTCCTTCAATTTTAGTATAATTAATTAACTACTTCCAGTTTACAATTTTCATAAATATGCTAAATCTACTTTGAAAAATATTTACTACTTCTTTCAGTAATTTCTTCTATATTTTTTTTGCGTTGTTCAATAGGTAGATACTTTGTGTTCATAAAATGGCCATATGTAAAAAATATTACTCCGTCCACACCTTCTTCTAACCATGCATTAAATGAATCGATAACATCTTTTTGTTCTCCTTTATACCAACGATTCCCTCCATCAGCAGATCTTCTTTGTAACGGTGCGGAATAAATGGTTGGGAAAAGCATACAGTTTTTATTTAAAACAGCTTTTGTCATTTTTGCCATTGTATGAATATATTCCGGAGAAACTTCATACGAAGTTGGAATAATAAAATCCAAATATTGACTGAACCACGGCCAGTTTTGATATGTGGCTTCTATTGCTGTTGTGTAATCGGTAAATACATACGCTGAAATTAGTTTGTTCTTACTATGTGCAAATTCAGCAAAATCTTTTACGGCATTAGATACATTGTTACACATTTGTGTAACCCAGTATCTGTTTTTTATAACATCATTTTCCGGTAAAGTATAGCCGTAATTTTCTTTGAACAATGCCTTACATCTATCGCAATAACAATACTCACGAGCATTAACTTCTTCAGGATAACGAATATAGTCCAAATGAATTCCTTCAACGTTATAGAGATCAATAACTTCTTGCATCATATTTTTTAAGTAATTACGATACCCTTTAGCTGTAGGACAAACCCAATTTGTAGCATATTCAGGTTTTACAGTACTCCACGGTGGTTGTTCAGCACTGGTTTTACCGCTTTTATGAACAAGTAAGTATTCCGGATGCTCTTTAATAATCGGAACAGGTTCTTTATATCCCTCGTTAAAGATAACAAACCAGGCATGAACAGAGATATTCGCTTTATGAGCGGCTTTACAAATTGCACCATAACTATTAAAGTCTCCCATATTTTCCTCAACAGGAAACTTCTTGCTCGGATAAAGTAATTTACCTTTAGTATCCTTGGTTTCAATAAATATCTTGTTCACATTTAATTTTTTACAATAAGAAATAAACTCATCAACTTCTTCTTGTGACTTTAAATTAGGCACAACATAAAAACCGTTTCCCTTGAGTGATTTAGTTTTGTTATTCGTTTCATTGGTAGGTTTACTACATGATTGAATAAGGATAACACCAACTAATGTGAAAACAGCAATAAAAAAAGTTTTAACTATTTTCATTATTGACCTCGCAATAATTATTAATATAAATACTTATCTATCTGGCATCTTTGGCACATCTAAAACCAACAAATGGTGACATATAATGACTTTTAACAACATCACGATATGTAGCTTTGAGAAAGCTCGGGATAGATGTCCATGCACCACCACGACAAAGTGAATATGTGTAAGTTCTTTTCGGATCTTGATTCTTTTTTCCCCAAGGATACTCTTTCCATTTTTGATCGATCATCTCATTTACGTTGCCGGCCATATCATATACTCCTTCCGGGGTTTTTCCCTTTTCATACGAACCAACGGGAACAGTATGCCCAACATGATAATCATAATTTGCTCTTGTAACATCGGGAGATTCGTTACCCCAAGGATAAAGCCGCGCTTTACTTCCACGAGCAGCTATTTCCCATTCATACTCGGTCGGTAGTCTTTTGTCTATCCATTTAGCATAAGCTTTAGCACCTTCCAACTTTACAAGACACACCGGATAAAGTTCTTTGCCCGGAACAATTGTATAATTACCGTTTCCTTCCTTAATTATTCCGCACCAATCCGGACTTGCCATATCTTCCCAGTAAAATTCATCATGTCCGTTGGCATTTAAAAATTTTGCATACTCCCCTATAGTTACTTCATAACGGTCTATATAAAAATCATCAACAGTTACTTCCCCTTTTGGTGAAGCTCCGCTAGGGTCTTCGTCGTCAGGCCCAACAGTATAAGTGCCTCCTTTTATTTTTACCATACTTCCTATATCAGTATCTTTTGGCGGTTGTGGCGGAGCGATAAACGGAAAGGCATTTTCCAATTTATAATCTTTGGTATTGATAACGGTTTTATCAGATAGTACCACGCGTCCAAATGTTTCAACAACATGTGCACGATATGTAAGTTCTGGAGACCAAAGCCAATCAACATTTTTAACATGACTCCAATCCATAATGGGCCATTCTTCTTTTATGTTAAATTGAACGCGGCTAAAATTCAATCTCATTGTCGTACCATTCTGATTTAACTTTTTATCATTCAGATTTAATTCTTGCAGCGTGCTCCAAGGAATTGAACACTCGTAATACCAACCCTCATCTTTATCCAACGGATAATTTACCGTTCCATCTGTTCGAACAGCTAACTTCAATCCTTTTATATCCCATGGCTCGCTAGTTGGATAATAATTTCTGAACCCCTTCGGTATTGCACCTTTATCAAGTTCTTTTAAGTGCAAAATATCCCATACTGTACCAATAGCATTAAATTCCAGTTCGATATAATTCCTTGCATCACCGTCAACATCAAGGAATATTTCATAATCACTATCATGACAAATAATTGTATCATTTTTAATCATATGAGCATAAATATTCGGCTCCTCAAGATAACCGGCAAAATAAATATTCTCATCATCCCAAAGTATTTTGGAGCGCGAATTAAGATTTGGATTTTTATATGGTTCAAAAACAATGTGCACATGGTTTTCAGTCCATTTTGCATTTTGCCAACTTGATTCGTTGAGTTTTCCATCAATGTGAATTTTATCGATTGTACGATAAATTACATATTGGCGTGGTTTAAATGGCTTGGGAACATAAGGTTTTGTTATTTTAGGATATTCAAACCCAGGCTCACGTTCCCATTGTGTATTGCCTTTTGATACTTGACTTTGAATTGGATTTGCAGTCAGCAAAATAAATCCGAATATTGCAATCATTGTTATAAGATATTTCATTTGTATCTCTGTTTAATTTTTTATAAAAGTGATTTGCTACGCGCCAATTCACGTGCTCTGAGAGCTAACCGTTCAATCGCCGTTTGAAACGGTGCCATACGAGCAGCAACCTTTTTGGAAAATTTTTTTATTTCAGTTTCACTATATGTCTCGCTAAAAATATCTGCAAATTCTTTTACAGCTAAATAATCATATTCAGAAAGAAACTCACCACGACATCTTTCCAAAGACTCTTCCGGAGTGAGTTTTTTATCCCACGCGATAACAGCAAATGTCGAAAAAGTCGTTTCGAAAAATAAACGTCTAATGCGCCCTAACTCGTGCCGAATAAGCCAGGAGCTATCAAAGTGAGAAATTTCTTCGGCATAAAAAAGTAAACGCCCCATCATCATTCGACAGAATTTAATGCCTTCGTAAAAGCGAGTCATAATTCCCGTGCCAATTTCGCCTAATCTTTCAAGTAGTAAATCTCTCAAATTCTCACTGGGAAGAGGAGCATCAATAACCGTTATATGCGGTTGAATAATACGATAAACTTCATTTAAGTATTTAAAAAGTTGATCTTCCACTTCACTAAGTCGAGGTTCCTTATACAATTCAGGCGTTTCATAATGTTTCTCTATCGAATCGAATATCATATCAATAACTTCAGGATATGGTAACATTTCGCGGGCAAGACGTAAGCTTTCATATTTCCCTTTCACCATCCTTTTTGAAAGAATACTAACAGCACACTGAACTGGCGGACAAAAATAATGCATAAATCTACTATGTAACGGATATTTATTTTCGTATGGTCCAAGATTAATAGGCGGATCAATTTCTCTGTCATATGGTGTAAAATATAGTGTGAACTTCTTTATTGAAAAAAGTTCATCTGTTGTTGACCATGAATGAGCGGCAAGATTTTTCATAAATACTTCATTCTTTGCAGAATTACCGTAATAAAAACTCCACTGATGAAATTCCGGATAATAAAATATTGGGTCGGCAACTTCATCCCATGTAAAATTAAGTCCCGGAAGATGTTCCAAAATTCTTGCTCGGTCGGGATATTCACGGCATATTTCAGTATGAACACGTCCCACTTCACGTGACATTTCCACCCAATCTTCAGGAATAGTACCAGATGAAACCAAAAATCGAGTATCGAAGTCAGACATTCCGGGAATAAGATCTTTCATGTTCCACTTCCCATATATCGCTTCTATTTTCGGACAAGCAGCATTACTACGCTCGAAATATTCTTGTATATGTTCATCGAAATTATTATTCGGGCATGGTACAAACTCCAAATTATCACTCATATAATTACCTCTCGTTTTTCATCTGCTGCACGATAAATAGTATCCATAAGTTTATTGGTTTTTGCTGCTTCGGCAAAAGTCACAAGTGGTTTTCGTCCTTCGAGTATGGAATTGACAAAATCCTCAATAAGCGGTTGATGAACATTCTCAGGTATTGTAAGTTCGATATTACTAATATCGCGTCCAACGGTTTTTATTATAGTTGAACTATCATATGGCTGCCAAAGTACTTTTGCTTCCGTACCAACAATTTCGAACATATGAACCCATGTCTTGGAATTCCAGTTAAAACTTGCAGTCACCGGCGCTCCATTGGAAAGGCGCATTAGTATTGCAACTCCAGCTTCCACATCCCAATTACGGGCA
>Ga0256913_10000347_pt1 | contig 23864 bp, 17 predicted proteins | sample Axial_MatmetaG_FD_185970 | JGI IMG/M metagenome (GOLD analysis project Ga0256913, IMG submission 185970) | Deep-sea worm associated microbial mat communities from Axial Seamount, Juan de Fuca Ridge, Pacific Ocean - Axial_Mat | ecosystem: Environmental > Aquatic > Marine > Oceanic > Microbial... | reverse complement strand
CGAACCGCCGGAAAGCCCGGCCATACCTATTTTACTGCTATCAACCAATTTTACGCCGTTGCTGTCGGTTAAAGTTAATAAATAGTCTACTGTACGGATACCGTCCCAAACAGTAGGAGCAATTGCGGAATAACCGGTATTATACCAATTAAAGTGTCCGTAATAAGGTCCCTTTTCTCCACATCCCCAACCGGCACCAATTTTACCTTCTTCCCCAACCATCGGCAGTTCTATGGAAACAAATCCGTTTGCAGCATAAGTGCGTGCATGAGGTCTGTATTTGTCTCTCATACCGTGTCCCGGCACATGAATTACAGCGGGCACGGGATATGTAACATTTTTCGGGAGAAAGAGATGAGCGGCTACATAAACATGAGGACGGCTTTCGTAAACAACTCTTTGAAAATAGCAATTACCCAAATCAACTTTTTCACCTACCAACTTTGCATTTAACGGTGTTTTTTTCGGCATGGGATTTAAATCCATTATATCCAATACTTTTTTTCGCAACTCCTCTTTTCGGGCTTCAAATTCTTGTAAAGTTGAAGGCGGTTTTGCATTTATGGTTATTTTGTGAGCCAGATAGTCGAGATGTTCCATTACACCTTGAGCATTTATTATACTTGATAAAGAGAGCAACAACGGTAATGCAATTAACAAGGCCCGCAAATTTCTTTTTATTTTTTCCATTTTATTTCCTTATTCGATTTTTTTTCGATGAATTTATTCTTAATATAGTTAATGTAACTATTACAAAATATTTATAAAATCAAAACAAAAAATTTAATAGAACAATTATTTATAGGGGAAAATTAAGGAAGCATTGTACTTTTTTACGATTATATTTATTTAGAAAACAAACTGTTTTCCCGTATTTTTTCTTTTGCTCCGTTAAATCAACATCTTGATTTTCTTTATTATATAAGATACTAAGTTTTGCTACTTAAAGCAACCACTTCTATTTAGTTTAAAATCAACTGCATAATTGTTTTAAAATTTTATTCTATTTTTTATCTCGTGCATTATATTTATCTAAAATTTCAAGAGTTTTTCCAATAGGAAGGGCTTCCATAATACGTCCCTTGTAACCAATCATTTTATCTGCCATAAACAACGAATTATAAATTGCTTCTTCCGTTGCCTCTACCGTTGCAAGAAACAATGGTGAAATGTGATCGTTTGAAAGTTCCACAACATTACGTTCCAAGTTTTTATCACCGTAAGGAACTCTCAACTCGGGTGCTGTACTAAAAGCAATTGTATAATCTCCGCTTCCGTTGGAAGAAAATCCGCCAACTTTACCGAAAGCGATGTAAGAACGCTTTGCCAACCGTTTAAGGTTACGTGCCGAAAGCGGGGCATCTGTTGCGACAATTATCATGCAAGAACCGTCAACAACGTAGGGAACATCTTCCGCCATATAAAAATTATTTAATTCTTCACCAACAGGTGCCCCGTTAACCGTCAAAATTCCTCCGAAATTTGTTTGAACAAGCACACCAACCGTATAACCTCCTTTTTCTTCGGGCAGCACTCTGGATGCCGTTCCGATTCCGCCTTTAAATCCAAGGCACCTTGTTCCGGTTCCGGCACCAACATTACCTTCTTCTATCATGCCGCTTTTTGCATTGGCAATTGCTTCAAAAACATCTTTTTTAGCTACGTGGCGACCAATTATATCGTTTAACCACCCGTCGTTTGTTTCGCCGACAACGGGATTTATTGAACGTATGCCGGAGTTTCCGGGAATAGATAAGGTATAATCTATTAGAGCGTTTGCAACAAGAAAAACATTTAGTGTATTTGTTAGTGCAATAGGGGTTTCTATATTACCTAACTCTTCAACTTGAGTAAATCCTAACGCTTTTCCGAAACCGTTGCCTACAAAAACCGCTGCCGGAACTTTTTCTCTGAAAATGTTTCCATCGTGAGGCAATATTACCGTAACGCCGGTACGAACGGAATCTCCGATAATTAATGTTTTTTGGCCAACTTTTACACCTTTTACATCCGTAATAGCATTCCATTTACCGGGAGTTAAAATTCCGGGTTTAATCCCAAAATCTCTTGCTCTTCCGCGTTTTTGGGCATGAGTATTAATTGAAATACTAAAAAGAACTACAACGACAATAAAAATTATCTCTTTAATCATAATGGAAAACTCCGTTAAACTTTTACAAAAATTTTCTTTTTATACATAAAAAACAAAAGCAGCCACAACAAAACCGTTCCGATAAAAGTTTCGATTACTATATGCCAATTTACATTCACAAAAGCATAAAAGCCGGAAAAGACCTTTGCGGCAGTATATTTGAAATTAATAAATTTATTTAAAAAATATACGGCAAGAGAATTTACCCCAATTACTTTAAAGAAAAACACCCAACCTTTGGAATAATTTTTAATATCAATAAGCCAATAAAACAAAGCCATAGAAATAAACGATGCCCCCGCTGTAACCAAAATAAAGGAACTTGTCCACATCTTTTTCATTATAGGAAAATGTAACCCCCAAATAAATCCGCCCGCAAGCAGTATAGCGCCTATTATTAAAAGTAATTTACTTTTATAGAGCTGTGTGGTTTCTTTTTTTCTTAAAATATCGCCGGCCCAAGCTCCGAAAATTGTTAAGGTAAAAGCCGGAAATGAGGTTGCCAAAGCATTTTCATCATAGATTCCGTCTATTAATTTCCCGGGCATAATTGCTCTATCAAGCCATCCGGCAAAATTACCTTCCATACTCATATTACCCGCACCGTATTCGGGAACCGGAATAAGAAACATTGCCGCATAATACGCAAGTAAAATACCTCCGGCCCATAATAATCTTTTTTGCCAAGTAAAATTCAAATAGAGAACAGTAGTAAAGAATGTTGCCATACCAATACGCCCCAATACGCTTGAATATCTTATATGAGCCGGGTCAAAGATGTTAATAGGGCTGTTTTTATAGATTATTCCCAAGACCATTAATACAAGCATTCTTTTAAATGCTTTTTTATATATCTCTGTTTTGGATATTCCTTTTTTTAACTGGCTGTTTGTTGAATACACAAGTGAAATACCGGAAATAAAAAGAAAGAGAGGGAAAATAAAATCAAAAAAAGTTACAGGTTCTAACCACCCGGGATGCTCCATATTGAGAGCAAGGGTATTTAACCAACCGATATTTGTTTTGCCGTGCATATAATAAATAAATGCTCCGCCACCGGAAATCATAAACATATCCAATCCGCGTAATGCATCCAATGAATTTAATCTTTTTGATTTCTCATTCGATACTCCCATTATTGTATTTTCTTTATGTTTAATAGTGTACCTCGTTTATTTTAATTGTTTATTAATTTATTCGGAGAATAATTTTTTATTAACGTTCTCGCCAAAATTGTTGTGGGGTCTATCGTAATCATTCCTAAAATTTCCTTTTCGGGAATTGCAAGGGGAATTTCCGTACATCCTAATATAACGGCTTCGGCACCGTTTGTTTTCAAATATTCACAACCTTTATGCAAATTTTTTACCGCCTTTTCGGTTACCGGATTTGAAAAAGCTTTTATTCCGTATTCCCTGTCATAAATGGAAGGTTGAATGAGGTTTTCTTGTATTTGAATTGACGGTAGAATAACGTTAAACCCTTTTGCATTAAGTATATCGGAATATACCCGGCTTTTGTAAGTTCCGGTTGTTGAAAGAACTCCTATGTTTTTGATTTTAGGGTAAATATTTCCAATGAAAGAGATTGTTTCATTTATCATATTTATAAGATTTAATTTACTGCCGGATTTGTTAAGCTCTAATTTTATAACATCAAAAATATCGGAAGAATGTGCTGTGTTGCAGGGAATCCCGGCAACCGTTACACCTATGCTTTCCATTTTATTAAGCACTTTAACAATGGCATAAGCCGGATTTTCAATTTTTCGTTCCAATAAATATTCCGTTCTGTCGTTTATACTTGAAGACATTGAAATGAGAACCGTATCCAAATGCTCATTATCTCCGTTTGCAATAGTATTATCATATACCTTACGAAGTAAATCAATCCCCGCATACGGACCTACACCCCCGACAATTCCAATCATTACATCCCTATTAATTATTTTGTAAAATCAATAAAAAAAATTAAAACTTTTTAATTGTTGTTTATTAACAAAACACTCAATTCAGTAATCGTTTACTTTAACGATTACTAAAATGCTTATTATTTGAAAAGATGTCAAGTATAATAGATTTTAAATGAAAAATTTTTTCGAATTTTTAAATATCTTTTTTGTTTTCGAACAGATATGGCATTATAATTATTGCCGGCCAATACAAAACTATTTCTGCCGAAACGGTAAAGATATAATTTGGAATTTATGTTTTTTTTGTAGTTGAAATTTGAAATAATATTGCTCCGAAAAAACCGATGATATCCGGGGCAAAGACAATTAACAATAAAAACAATTCGGGCAAAAATATTTTTTCATTATTTTTCTCTTATAAATTTAGTAATAAATCTTAATCCTTCTCCAATATGCCCCCTCCAATAATCCCAATTGTGGTTACCGTTGTAAACTCTGTATTCATGGGGTATTTTTCTATCTCTGAAAATTTTTCTTAATATTGCATTGCCGTAAAAGAGCCAATCGTCATCCCCTATTGTAATAAACCAATGAACGCTTTTTAATTTTTTCCCGGAATTTTTTTTTGCCAGATAAATAGGATTGTTTTTGTTCCAATGTTTGGAAAGACGCGCTTGACCTTTTATTCCATTACCGTAAACAGGGGCATATAATCTGTCAAACTGTTTTTGCGAAATTTTCACTGTTTCATCATCCGGTCGTATTGCGGCACTGTAAGCAATGCAAGTGCCAAAAAGTTCCGGGTGCTTCATTGAATAACCCAATGCACCGAATCCGCCCATTGATAGTCCTCCGATTGAACGGTATTTTTTTTGAGTTTTAATTCTGTATTTTTTTTCTATGTGCGGAATAAATTCTTTTACAAACATCTCTTCGTAGTTAAAATTTCCGTCGGGCAGGTTAACATACCAAAGCAGCCAAGCATTGGGCATAATAATTATCATCTCTTCAACTTCGCCGGAATATATTTCTTGATCGGCAACCTCGTCAATCCATCCCCAATTAATCCATGTTGTTTCGTCATCCGTATAACCGTGAAGCAAATATAATACGGGGTATTTTTTGCCGGAAGTTTCATAATTAGCAGGAAGATAAACTGAATAATTAACCGTAGTATCAAGAATTCGGCTGTAAAATTCCAAACTTTTAATTACTGTTCCGCGTGTTTCGTTTCTCTTTGCATTAATAAAAGAAAGAGCAACAAGTAAAAAAAACAAAAATGCTTTCTTCATTTTTTTTCTCCATAAATAAATTATTATTCGTTTTCTTCCTATATCACTTTATTAATACCATTTTCTTGCTTACAATAACCGGAGAACCTCCTTCGGGGAGAGCAATCATACGATAAATGTAAACACCGGCAACAACTTTTTCGCCTTTCATATTGGAAGCATTCCAAACGGCAGAGTAATTTCCGGCGCGTTTATTCTCGTTTTCCAGGACTTTTATTTTTGAGCCGAGTAAATCAAAAACTCCGATTTTTACATGCGCATACTTACCAACGGAATAATGAATTACCGTAGCCGGATTAAAAGGATTCGGGTAATTTTGTTTTAATCCGAACCCTTCGGGTAAATTACTTTTTTTTTTATTCGTAACGCCGGTAAAATTATTATGCATTACCCAACTTCTGCCGGGAATATCAGTTGCGAACTTTTCAATGTTACCGTTACCTGCAACAGTTACATAACATGTTTTACCGTTGCTTCCTCCAAAGGCGATATTGGTGGATTTTTTACCATGCAACGTAATTTCCCGCAATGTTTCTCCGGTAGAGGAAAGAATGTATATTTTCCCTTTATCGTAACAAGCCACATAAATATTACCGGTGCTGTCACATCTCATTCCGTCAAGAACGGAACCGTCGTTATATTGCTTAATTATTCTTTTGTTTTCCAAGGTTCCGTCGGATTTTATATCAAATGCCAAAATTCTGTGAGCAGTGGATTCGTTAACATATAAGGTTTTGTTGTTTGGTGAAACTTCGACACCGTTTGTCGTTCCCATTCCGCTTAAAAGAAGATGAGTATTCCCGCTTGTATCTATCATCCAAAGATTTCCGGTGTTTGCAGTCCAATTCGGGTCGCTTGCATAAATAATATTGTTATCGGTAATTGCAATATCGTTCGGTTGGTTCATTTTAGCGTTGTGAGCAAAAACCGTTATTTGTTTTGTAGTCATATTAACTTTCAAAATGTTATGCTTTGTGTAATCGGCAATAAACATTTCTCCTTTGCTGTTAAAACGTATTCCGTTTCCTATGCTTCCTGCAGGGAGTTCCACAAATATTGTTGTTCTTCCTTTCGGGGTTATTTTACCTATTGTTCCTTGGTGATGAAAGTTGACCGCATAAATATTTCCGTTTTTATCAACAGCCGGTCCCTCAACACCACTTGTAAAACTGTTTTTGGGTGTAAACAATTCCGGAACAAAAAGGGTATCGTTTTGAACTGTTTGTGCAAATAATTGCAAACTTAAAATTAAAGATGCAACCAATAGTTTCATAAAAAATCCTTTAACATTTTTGGTTTATTCTCTTGTAATTTCCAACACTAAAATTTCTTGCGGTTTTATTTTATCGTTTCGTTTTATTTTGGTGTTATTACTTTTACCGATTATTACAATTTTTTCGGGGGTAATCTTTTTTATTACAAAGCGTGTATCCGGTTTTATATTTGTTTCGTATTTATTTATATCTACAATATATTCAATCTCGCGTTCATTGTCGTCAACATTTACCAATAAAATTCCCAAACTGCCGTCTTCCGCTTTCCATATTGCGCCTAATACGGAAGGGATGGTTGCCTTTTTCACTTTTCTGTTGTGATTTACCCAAATATCCGTAACGGTAGGGATTTTATTTATCGGCTTAATTAAATCCATAAGTTCACCGTAGGTAACAAATTTACGTGCGGCAACTCTGTATTTACCTATCTTTTTAAAATAGTCGGCTTTTTTTTCGTGCTTCGGTTTCATAAACCAAGGGTTCATCCAACCGTTCTGAAACCCCCAAATAAAAAAGCGAGCTTCGGCCATAATAAAAGCTTTATCGGATATGGGGGGAATGTTGGAAACCCTTCCTCCCACATAATTTGTGTAATCGGAATAAACCATTTGCAGCATGGGAATATCATTTTCTTCGGGTTCATGCCATGTTAAAAATCCGTCCAATTTATTCATATACGGTTCGGCGGTACTTTCGGAAACTAAAATTGCGCCACGGGGTGAAGCAATTTTTTTCATCTTCTCTAAAAATTTTTGATATCCTTCAACCCAATACGCTCCTCCTCCCAACGGATGACCGTGTGTTTTATCAAAACAAAGTTTAGGTGTGGATGCGGAAATTTGATCGATATAAATACCGTTTACGCCATATTCGCCGGTTAAAGTATCAACCAATCCGGCAATTTGATTATGCCAAAAGGTTTGCGTAGGGCACATGGCAACCAATCTTCCCGATGTTTTTCCGTAACGGTGTAACGTAGGTGCTCCCGTAATATCTTTCACACAATAAGGAATAAATTTTTCCGCATCGGGATTATCATAATCGGCAATCAATCCATTAATATACGGCATTATTAGTATCCCTTTATCGGTAAGATTTTTCACCGCTTCTTTAAAACCATCAACACCCGGAAGAAAATGGGGATAATAAGTATCATAAGGAATTTTGTGCCACTTATACCAATGCACGCCGATAGGAACATTTAATCTTTTTTCGGCATTTAGCAAATCAGTTTCGATTTCATTAATCGTAAATTCAACTGCGGCATTATCTATATCATCGGTATCAAAATTTTTCCCTACTTGAAACCAAAGAGCCACATTTTTAATTATATCTGGCATATCTTTTCTATGAGATTTTTTGCCATTCTCCGTCCACCGTTGCTTAACCGCCCATTTTCTGTACCGTTTAGCTGCATCAATCCAATTGCCTTGATAAACCCCGAATGCTTGTGGGAAATAATCTTTATAATCGGAACCGGGAAGAGCCATATTTTCAGGATATTGTGTTATATAAAATTCTTTACCTGGAATTATTGCACCTCGTTTTCTTCTGCCGCTACCATCAAGTGCAGCATAATAAATGCTGCTTTTGCCTTTGGATAAAGCAAAAAATTGGCTTGCCCATCTTTGCGAAGGATATGATAAAGGTTGTTCTGTTATGGTTTTTTTGTATAGTTTTCCGCCGTTGTGCAAAGGTATTGCCAAATCATATTCCCCCTCTGTAATAAATTCGGTAAAATCGGGGAATCTTACTGTCCATAATCCCCAAATATTACTTCGGTTATCTATGGAAATTCTCCATTTTGCAATACCGGAATTTTTAGGAAGTTCAACCGTTACTTTTATCCCCATCACGTTTTTCTCTTTCCAGAATTCAAAATTATTCCATTCGATAATTGCAATTTGAGTTCCGTCGGGTTGTTTGTTAATTTCGGCTTTTACCGGAAACATATAAAACTTGTAAAAAGGTTTTTGAATATAGATGTTATTAATCTTCTCCTCTTGTAAACCGTTACGCATTGTAATTTGAAACAAAAGATGCTGTTTGCCTTTGTTTGCAATGTGATTAATGTTTGTTGTTTTATCTATCATTGCGGATAACCCGTATGACCCTTTTTCAAATTCGAAACGGACAAATTTATTTTCCAAAATAAGAGCCGGTTTCTTGTTTTGTGCAACCAAAACAATTGTTAAAGTTGCAAATAAAATTAATATTTGCTTTTTCATTTTTATCCTTTTAATTAAATAAGCGTTTTTTCCTTTGCCGACATAAGTTGTAACTTTCATAATTCGGTAAACATCGCTTTGTTGTTTCGGGAAAAAATCAGTTAAAAAAGATTTTAATCAGTCCGGAATTTTTATCGTTGTTTTTTCTGATAATTATTTTATTTAACCCCGAAAGGTAAATTGCACCGGGTTTATCGGGGTTGTGCATAAGCCATGCCCATGGTTTAAACGCTCAACGCGGTGGTTTTGCGGTTTTGTATTTGTGGCTTTTACAAATCCCTTTACCGCATCGGCCAAACTGTTACCGATATACATGTTCATCACAACCTTGTTCCCGGGAAATTCCCATGTGAGTTCGTTACAATTACTTTTTCCGATGTCAAAATGAACCAATCCGCCATACTCAAGCCAGAAAGCATAATTGCGGGTTGAAACATAATAAGGCATATATGCACATTCGTCGGGGGTGCCGGAAACGTCCCACAAATCAAATGCTTTTCCGCGTTGCGCTACGCTTCCGTTCCACATTTCACCAAAACCATAAATCTCTTCTACGGAATTAAGAAGATTTATTCCTTTTACAGCCGTAATATTTTTTACATCAGCAGAAATTATAATACGGTAAAATGAAGATGTTTTTTTTGCAATTGTTAATTGTGCTTTGTTTTTATTATTTAATTGCAACTCAACATTTACACTATCTTCGGTTATGTTTTTTGTTGATAAAATGTTACTAATTGATATCCATTTCGAATTAATTTTAAAAAGAGGTGATTGCGAAGTATTAAAAATAATTTTCCCGTCGGGTGTACGGATAATAATTTGAAAAGGATTTTCTGCAAGGGAGAACGTGTTATGCTCGTTTTTAAAAATCACTTTTTCGTTGTTTGGGGTAAATAACGCAAGTAGATTGTCCGAACGAGAATTATTTGTTTTTACACTTGCACCTCGGTCTTTTATACCAATTTTGTCGAAAGGGAGCGTTTGTGCATATTGTATCGGGGCAATGGCAAAAATACCGAATATTAAAAATTTTAATGTTTTTATAAAAAAATTACTTTTAAAATTCAGCATAATATTCCATTTAATTCTGTTTAACAATACTATTTCCGGAATGAATTAAATGGGAGCAAAATACTTTGCTCCCACTTTTTTACAATACATTGAAAAACCGTTTATAATAAAACTGCCAAAAATAATTTTTATTTGTGGTAGTAAGTTACTTTGTGGAGTTTTTTCCAAGCGCCGCGTGTAAAATCGGGATATTTAACGGGGGTGCCGTGATTTTCCACAGATTTTTCCGACAGTTCGGCTAAAGCCGACCATTCTGCGGCATCGTAAACATCTTCGTCAAGAGGCAATCCGTTATTAAGGCAATAAATTAATCTGAAATCCATAATAAAATCCATTCCGCCGTGGCCTCCTACTTTTTTTGCTTCCTTACCTATTTCGGTTACAATAGGGTGCTCGTATTTTTTTAACAATTTCTTTAATTCATCTTCCGGCAGCGGTTTATGGTGACCGCTATGATAATCGCTATCAAGAACAACTTCTTGTACAGGATATTTACAAGCATATCCTTTAGTTCCGCTTATCATATGTCTTCTGTTATATGGGCGTGGACTTGTAACATCGTGTTGAATCATTAAAGTTTTGCCGTTTGCGGTTCTAATAATCGAGGTATTCATATCGCCGTTTTTATATTTGCGTTTTGCAAAGTCGGAATTTTCTCCGAATTCTTTTTTTGCGAATTGGGTCATTCCAAATTGGTTTGTTGAAACAGAAGTAACATATTCCATTCTGTCTCCTCGATGAATATTCATTATTTGGCAAAGTGGGCCGAAACCATGAGTGGGATACAAATTTCCGTTACGTTTTGCATTTTGTTCCAATCTCCACATTTTCCAATAACCGCCGAAGTTTTCGGTGGTATTAAAGTTAAGAGCACGTAAATCATGGATATATGATCCTTCGGCATGAACTATTTCTCCGAAAAGTCCTTCCTCGGCCATTTTGTGAGTTGCCATTTCAAAATAATCGTAAACGCAATTTTCCAACATCATAAAATGTTTACGTGTTTTTTCAACGGTATTAACCAATTGCCAGCACTCGTCAATAGTAACTGCGGCAGGTACTTCGGAAACCGCATGTTTACCGTGTTCCATTGCATATACAGCCATGGGGGTATGATTACCCCAATTTGTAACAATATAAACCAAATCTATATCATCGCGTTGACACATTTTTTTCCATTCGTCTTTACCAAGATAGACATCCGGCTCGGGATATTTTCGTTCTTTAAGAAGTTTTAACGCTCTATCCACTTTTGCCTGAGAAAGTTCGCATATGGCAGATATTTTTGCGGTTTTAAGAAATGAAAGTCTGTAAACCGCACCGTAACCTCTCATTCCCAATCCGATAATACCGATATGCACCGTATCAATAGGATCGCATCTTAATTCCAAAGCATCGGTTTGTCCGGCAGGGCGCGGGGGTTCCGGGAATAGGTTTAGCGGTTGAAAAGTTTTACTGTTATCCTTTATACCGGAAAATGCCGTAAACATTATCATTGAAAATATTGTGACAACTAATAAAAGTGTAATTCGTTTTATTTTTTCCATTTTATATTTTTCCCAAAATTTTATTTGTAAAATTATTTATGATAGTAAGTAACTTTATGTAGTTTTTTCCAAGCACCGCGTGTAAAATCGGGATATTTAATAGGCATACCATGATTTTTCACGGACTTTTCGGATAATTCGGATAATGCCGACCATTCGGCTGCATCGTAAACATCTTGGTCAAGGGGTAATCCGTTATGCAAACAATAAATTAAACGGTAGTCCATAATAAAATCCATTCCGCCATGGCCACCTACTTTTTTAGCTTCTTTACCAATTTCTGTTACAATAGGATGTTCATATTTTTTTAACATTTCATTCATTTCATCTTCCGGTAACGGCTCAAGGTGGCTGCCTTTTCTGTGTTTGCCGTCTATTGCAATTTGTTGAACAGGATATTTGCATGCAAACCCTTTTGTTCCGCTAACAAGTTGTATTCTGCTGTATGGACGAGGACTTGTAACATCGTGTTGAATCATTAAAGTTTTGCCGTTTGCAGTACGAATAATTGAAGTATTCATATCTCCCTTTTTATACTTACGTTTTGCAAAATCGGAATCTTCTCCGAATTTTTTCTTTGCGTATTCTGTCATGCCGAATTGATTACTGGAAAGGGAAACCACATAATCCATTCTGTCGCCGCGGTGAATATTGAGTATATGACAAAGTGGTCCGAAACCGTGAGTAGGGTAAGTATTCCCGTTGCGTTTTTCCAATTCTTTTAAACGCCACATATTCCAATAACCGCCTTTATGTTCGTCGGTTTCGAAATTGTGTGCTCTTAAATCGTGAATATAGGAACCTTCAACGTGAACAATTTCTCCGAAAACTCCTTCGTCTGCCATTCTGTGTTCGGCCATTTCAAAATAATCGTAAACACAATTTTCCAATTGCATAAAGTGTTTTCTGGTTTTTTCAACGGTGTTAACCAATTGCCAGCATTCGTCAATAGTAACTGCGGCGGGTACTTCGGAAACGGCATGTTTACCATGTTCCATTGCATATACAGCCATAGGGGTATGGTGTCTCCAATCCGTAACAATATAAACGAGGTCGATATCATCTCTGTCGCAAAGTTGTTTCCAACCGTCTTCGCCGGTATATTCATCGGCTTTAGGCAAACCGGCCTTTTCCAAAGTTTTTTGTGCTCTGTCAATTTTCCATTGTTCAAGGTCGCAAAGAGCTTTAATTTTAACGCCTTTAATAAAAGTATATCTGTAAACAGCTCCCGCTCCTCTGTTTCCCAATCCGATAAACCCGATTCTTACCGTATCAATCGGATCGCAACGTAATTCCAGGGCATCGGTTTGTCCGGCCGGACGCGGGGGTTCGGGAAATAACTCAACAGGTTCATAGGTTTTGTTTTTGTCGCTCCCTTTGTTTTCCGCACAAGCATTAAACAAGAAAAACGCAATTAGTATAAAGCTGAATAGGAATACAAATTTCTTTTTCATTTTTTCTCCTTTTTATTTAATAAAAACTTCTTTTTCGGAAAAACCCATAATGGTTTTTTTTATATTTATTTTATTGTTCTTCATGTCAAACACAACTATATCCGCTCTTTTACCTACGGCAATTTCTCCTCTGTCCGTAAAACCGTAAAGCCTTGCGGGGTTTATTGTAACCATGTCAATTGCTTCTTTTAACGTACATCCGGTAAATTTCATTATATTTTTTACACCGGTAATCAAAGGGAGTGATGCACCGGCAAAAACGTTTTCTTTAGGGAAGATAATTATTCCTTCTTCGGTAAGAACAACTTTATTGCCATCCCAAGTATAGTGCCCCGGAGGCATACCCGCTAACATCGTCATATCGGAAGTAAGTATAATTCTTCTGCTCCCTTTTGTTCTGTAAAAAACTTTTGCCATTTCGGGTTTAATATGAAATCCATCCATTATCATACTGCACATTAAGCGGTCTTCGGCAAGTTGCATCCAAAGAGGGTTATTAAATCTATTGATATTGTTTGCCAAACCGTTACCGAGATGTGTAACCGTTTTTGCTCCGGCATCAACAGCTCGTTTAATATCTTCGCTGTTTCCGTTATGATGCCCGAGAGAAACAATAATATTGTTTTGCACACATTTTTTAATAAATTCAATTGCCCCTTCCACTTCGGGGGCAACGGTAATTTGGATAATTTTTCCTTCGGCAACTTCATTTATTTTTTGGAATTCATCCCAATCGGGCTTACGGATATCTTTCAAACGATGTGCCCCTCTGTAACCCGCAACGGGCGAAATATACGGACCTTCGAGGTGAAAACCAGGAACGGCATATGCAACTTCTTTATTTTTTAGTGTTGCAACAAGGTTTTTAAATGAGGAAACAAGCGATTTATATGATGAAGTAATAATAGTAGGGAGAAAGGTTGTAACCCCGTTTTCTTTATGCATTCTTACAATTTTCACCATATCATCGACGGATAAATTCTCGTCCGAAAATTCAATTCCGATATATCCGTTTACTTGATTATCAATAAATGCCGGTGCAACATACTCAACATTGCCATTAGTTAAAGAATTTTCACTTCTTTCGATTTTTGAAATTATTCCATTTTCTATTTCTATTAGAACTTTCTTATTATCCGAAAATAAAACACCTTCAATTTTTTCCATTTTTTCCTCAACAAATTTTATAACTGTAATATAGCCCAAGCAAGCACAATTAACCCGCCAACAAATAACCATGCATATAAAAATCCGACCAAATCTTCTCTGTATCTTTTAGTAAATCCTTTCCATCGTTCTTTTGTAAACCACGAAGGTAAATCCAACAGTAACAAATCATGTCCATATTCTGCCGCCAAAGGTTTTTGACCGTTCTGGATTCTTTCTTCGTCGGAAAGTCGAATTAAATTGTCGAAAAACCGATCAACTTTTTCTTTCGGTTCCGGTTTTGTAATAATACTTATTATTATCAGCATAACAAAGCCGGTAAGCATTGCCCAACCAAAGGGTTCGGGTCTCCATTTATAAACAATTTCCCATGTGCCTGTATGTAAATAATTTAACATATAATATAAAAGATAGGATGAAAGTACCGCGGCAATTGCTCCGTATCTGTTAGCTCGTTTCCAAACAACACCGCCAAAAATCATAATACCCATAAATGCGGCAATGGTTTCTATAAAAAGGAAGGCATGAAGAACACTATCAACATACAGAGCAAACAGAACACCTAATAATGTTAAAAGCAAACTTGAAATTCTACCCATCCAAAGTAATTCTTTATCTGTCGGGTTTTCTTTTATATATCCTTTATAAATGTTTTGAGTAAACAATGCTCCGGTATTAACCATAAAGTTGGAAGCCGAAGACATATTTGCAGCCAAAATTGAAGCAACCATCAATCCTGTAAGTCCAGGGAAAAGCAAAACACGTGTTGCATACCCAAAAGCCATTTCGGGGTCGCTTAAATTTTGCCCGCTTTTAATAACAAGAGCCGCAACAATTAAACCGGTAAAAGCCCAGCCTATTGTTACCGTACGTTTTACAAAAGATCCGTAGGTCATCCCGATTCTTCCGTCTTTTTCTGTTTTACCGGTAGCACACATCGAAACCATATGAGGTTGTGCGGTAATACCTATAACACCGTTAAGGGCAAGCATTATTATCGTAAACCAACCAATACCCAACTCAGGGCTAAACAGGTCGAAAAAATTTGCCGGAAGCGTAGCTCTTAAGCCGTCCATTCCACCAACCTCGCCAATGCCCAACGGAATTAGCATGATGGAAAGCACTATTATCATCAATCCCTGAATAAATGTTGCATATGCGGAAGAGACCAATCCGCCGAAAAAGCTATAGATAATAAAAGCGATTGTCATTCCGTAAACAACTCCGTCAGTAGAAATCATATTATTTGTTGCAACCGAAATTACTTTTCCCGCGCCTTTAAGCATTGCACCTTGTGCAAAAATAAAAAATAAAATTGCAAAAACAGAATAGAATAAAGCCATTTTGCTACCGTAACGCTCTTCAACTATTTCTCCTACAGTGGTTTTTTCACTTCTGCGGTACCATGGAGCAATAAGCCAGTAAAAAGGCGTAATAACCATATTTTTCCACTGATACCAAATGGAAGCAAATCCCATTTGAAAACTTGCGCCGGTTTGAGCAACAAAATTTTCGGAATGTGTTCCGGCGCCAAAACCTTGAGCAATCATTATCCATTTATTAAAAGAACGGCCTCCTCTAAAATATCCGTCGCTGTTTTTTACTTTTTTTGTAAGCCATAAACCGTAACCGGTAATTCCGACAAAATAGACAAGAACAACCAAAGTATCTAACCAATTAAATCCATTTTCCATAACTATTTCCTATTCCTCGTTTTATCTTTTATAATTTAATAATACCGTTTATTGTTTTATTAATTTTTTATCTCCTTCGTAAGCAGGTGAAAGTTCATATTTCCAATTACTCAAAAACATAATCGGTCTGTTAAAAACTTTTAAATCTTCCACTGCTTGAAGAGTTACAAAACTTTCGTCGACATTGCCGTTTTTATCAAGTATTTCGGAATAATTCAATCCAAGATGTTCGGCTAAAAATTTATATGCCGGTTTCCTTTTGGAAAACCCGTAATCATGATAATCGTTAGGGAGATGAACATTTTCCACGTTATTTCCCGCATTATAAAACTCATAAATCCTTTTAATAAAAGGATATTCCACATTAGGTACGTTTTTTGTCCAATCGTGTCCGTCGGAAATTAATAACATCGGGCGCGGAGCGGCAAGTGCTGCAATTTCCGCATTGTTGGTTTCGTGGGTGGCACTTTTATGAATAGGCATACCGCTTTCGCAGTTACATCCTCCGAAAAAATGTGCGGAAACCATTACTACGGGAACAGATACCGTAATTCTCTTATCGAGAGCCGTTAACAAAATTGTTTGGGTGCCGCCGCCTGAAGCTCCCGTAACTCCCACATTATTCGTGTCGGCATAATCCCGAGAATATAAATAGTCCAAAACTCTAAGACTGTTAAAAATTTGTATTTGAACCGCTTTCGGATTACTGTGTAAATAGGTAACCGATTCGCCAAAGCCAATCATATCGTAGGCAAAAACAACTGCTCCCATTTTTGCCAATGCAGCACAGCGTTTTTGCAAGTTGGGCCTAAAACGTCCGTAATTTCCCGGATTAAACCAATGACCGTGCGGCGAAAGGATAATGGGGTTTTTCGTTTTTAATTCAAGGGGCATATAAAGATTTCCGGTTATTTGATGCCCGGGCATTCCGTCTATTGCAATATTTTGAACAGTATATCCATTCATCACTTTCTTTTTGGAAAGCACTGTATTAAACGGGGCTTTTCGGTATTCAGCGGGAATTTTTTCCATCTCCGCTCCGTTAATAATTCCGTTTCTAATAATTTCGGCTCGCTCCTCCCATTCTTTTTTATTTGAATAATAGGAGGAAAATTTTTCCAACTGCTTCACTGCCGCAGCTTCGGTTTGATAATACCCCACACACAAATACTTATTCTTATTTGTTTGAGCCCACATTTGCATTACTCCAATCAATATAAAAATCCATACTCTTTTTTTTGCTGTTTTCATAAAAATAATATCCCTATTTCTCTTTCTGTGATGTTAAATAATCGATTAATTCCAAGTTCGTTTTTTTTAGTTCTTGCACAAATAATTCGGATATTTTCGTTGCTCCGAGAGGAGAGAAATGTGTATTATCTTTTTTACCATCCGGATAAGCGGGATATTCACCGGGCTTTACCCAACAATACAATTTTTTAGATTTTTCAACTCCATAGCTTTCAAGCAACCCTTTGGTAAGTTTTGTTAAATCTACTAAAGGGACATTCGTTTCTTTAGCCACCGTCCTTACCGCATCCGGATATTTACCATGTGTATTCAAAAGGTTGCCATCTTTATCAAATTTACGTCGCCTTGTGGGAGTAACTAAAATGGGAATTGCTCCCTTACTTCCGGCTTCGGAAATAAATCGTTTTAAATTTTCATTAAAAGTACCTCCGGCAATTGTATAGCGGGTGGTATCAAAATCTTTTTCGTCGTTATGTCCGAATTGTATTATAAGATAATCTCCCTTTTTTAAAGAATCGTAAACCGTTTTCCAATATCCCAAATCGCGAAAACTTTTTGAACTTTTTCCGCTTTTAGCAAAATTATGAATTTTAACGTTTTCATTAAAAAACAGAGGCAGTTTCATTCCCCATCCGGTTAAAGGGTATTTCGTTGAATCGTACTCAGACATTGTTGAGTCTCCAATCATGTAAATATTAATTTTTTTCTGTTGAGCACACTGCCAAAGAAAAATCGACATAAGCAATAACAGAATGATTTCTAATATTTTTTTCATATCCGTTTTCCCTTTTGTATTAACTTAACCGATAAAAACAACCTTTTTTTATTTATTAAACACTATTGTTTCTGCCACCTTTTGAAAAAAAACCAAATCGGAAATTTCGTCTTTATAAAAATACATTAACGAAATATTCTCTCCGTTAATATCCTTAATTCCGTAACCTCTTGATGGTTCGTGAGGAACTTGCTTTGTAATGGTTGCAACAAAAATATATGCCGATAAAATTGCCCCGAATTTTGACGGGTGACTTCCGTCTATTTGAAATAATTCCACATCCGGACGAAGTTTTTCTACTAATTGCCAAGCTCTTCCTACCGGAACAACCGTAGCATTCATTTCGTTGGCAACGGAATAATAAACACTATCAATAGTCTTTTGATATTGAGGGATTCTTTTCCGCGCCCATGTTAAATAAAAATATGGTTCGGCTCCGTTTTTTCTAATATAATTGCAAAACAATTTTAAATATTTTGTAAGGCTATCGGGTTTGTTGATTGCTGCCATACTAAATCCTTGAAGAACAACAACATCAAAATTTCCGTTTTTAATTTTTTCTTTTGTTTTTAAACCTCTTTCGCCTTTCCAATGCTCGCTTAATCTTCCGCCTCCAACAGTGCTTGCTCTTGTTATTAGTTTAGTATTTACTTTGCCGGAAAGAATGGAGGTAATTTGAGGTAAGTTATTAATATGTGTATAACTGTTCCCCACAAACAGAACTCTGAGAGTATCTTTCCCGTTTTGAGCAAAAGAGAAAACACTACAAAAAATTGTAATAAAAAATAAAGTAATAACTGTCTTTTTCATTATTGTTACACTGTGTTATTAATAAATAATTAAACTATTTTTCTTTTTATCGGGTCCCATTGAACCCTTCTTTTTTCAACATATGATTTATGAGCCATCAATACGGCAACTGTATCCATATAAGCTATGTCGATATTACAAGCCGTGGTTCCGCCGTTGCGAATTACATCCAACCATTCTTTGATGTGTAAATATGTAATATCTATGTTTTTGCCGCCAACTTTAGTATCCGTTAATCCTCGTTCGGCATAATACCTTTCGGTTGCCGATGTAATTGCATCTAAATCTAACGGTTTTTTAGGATAAGTATAAAACGGTTCCGACGGTGAAATAAGTCCGCTTTTTATTTTATTTATGTATTTCGGAGAATCGGGATTAGCATACAGCTTTAAACGGTTTCCAACTTCCATACTTGCATCATGACCCATAAAAACTCTTCCGCGTTGACGGCTGTTTGCCAATGTGGCACTATATAAAACGGAAAATTCCCTATCCGGAAATTCCAACGTAACCTGAAAAGTATCAGGCATATCGCGTGTAGATTTATCCCAAAAATATATTCCGCCGGAAGCAACGACAGAATGCGGAATGCCAAACCCCATAATCTGATTTATACCGTCAATCTCGTGAGAAAGCAATTGACCGGCAAGCCCCGTATCGTAGGAAAAGTAACGTGCCCAGCCGTAATATCTATCAATGCTAAAAGGTACTTTGGGAGTAGTGCCTAACCATTGTTCCCAATCAATTGTTTTAAGTGACCCCGGTTTGGGCTTACCGTTACTGTAAAGATGACGATACCAAGCGCCGGAAGGAGTATTTCTGTTTGTTGTTGCTTCTATAAGGGTTACCTTGCCGAGAATGTTTTTGTTTACAATTTCTCGGGCTTTTTTGTAAGATTCACTTTTGCTTAGTTGATGCCCTAATTGGAAAACAAGTCCGCTCTTTTTTACCGTATGATAAACATCATGAAGTTCTTCTTCGGTAAGCGACATGGTTTTTTCGCAATAAACATGCTTGCCGGCATTAATTGCATCAATAGTCATACGGGCGTGATGAAAATCCGGAGTGGCAATTATCACGGCATCAATACTTTTATCGGCAAGTAAATCTTGATATCTAAAATAGCGTTTAACATTTTTATTGTTTGCCGGCTTACCGTTCGGTTGTATTCCGTAGCGTGCAAGATTTAATCCGTTTTCGGCATGCAAATCAAAAACATCACAAACAGCAGCAATTTCCACATTAAGCATCTCTTGGTTATTATATTTTTCGAGTGAGTTTGAAGATTTTAATTTTGCACGGGCATTATACCAATCCGGCGAAACAAACCCGAGAGCTTTAATTAATGCATTAGCTCTGCTCCCCACGCCGATAATCCCTATTCGCAACAGTTCTCCGGTGTTTTCTTTGGAACTCTGTACGGAAACATCTTTATCGTTAAGCCCTAAGTTAAGATTAACAACCTTCTTTTTAACTTTTTCGGCTGCTCGCTTTTTCAAAAAATCATATGCCAAAACTCCCAAAACAGGTGTTGTGGCAAGCCCCTTTAATATATCACGTCTTGATATTTTTTTTGAATCGTTATTCTTTTTACTTTCACCCATCTTCATCCCCTTTCAACTTTTTCATCAAAAAATCAATCCCGATAATATCACTTGTAGGGAACAGTGCTATTATTAAAAAGGAAAACAACTCAAATAAATTTTTATCTACGAATGTAGATGCAGAAAGAAACGGAGGGACGGCAATATAATAACTTAACATCATCAATGCACCGAAAATTGCGGCGGAGGTGGAAAAAAGACCTAAGATTAAACTTAAACCGATTAATATTTGTCCCCATATATTTAAAAAATTAATTACGGATAATACCGCCGTATTACCGGTTAACCAATGAAATATGTTTGAAAAAACCCAGTTAGCCTGAAGAAGAAACGGAGCGGCAGTCCAATTAGGAGTAAACAATTTATCAATACCTTCAAACAGAAAATGATAACCTACAATTAAGCGCAGTAATAAGAGCAGAGTAATTTGAGGTTTTGTAAACAAGAATTTATGCGTCATTTATTAAAACCTTATTTTATTAACAACATTTTTATAACATCGGAATATCCGTTCGACTTTAGTCTTACAAAGTAAACCCCCGAAGTTAATTTTTCACCCACAGTAAATTTAAACTCGTAATAGCCGGTTTGCATTTTGCGGTTAATAAGAGTTGTAATTTCTTGACCTAAAGTATTATAAACTTTTAAACTAACAAAGCCGGGTACATTAATTAAAAAAGCAATTTTTGTAGTGGGGTTAAAGGGGTTGGGATAATTCCCTATTAGTTCAAATTTTTCAGGTAGTTGTTTGGCTTTATTATTTACAGAAGAAATAATCTCATCTGAAAAAATAATTTTTCCGAATTTGTCGGGTACATGAAATGAATTTGCCGCCGTATAATTCCAACAAGAAATTTCAGTACCGCCGGGAATTTTATTACCGTTTTTATCTCTCAAACGGTTATAGCGTGCCAAATTTAATCGCCACATATCCCCAGCAACCGGAGGATTGCTTACCCCGCCGGTAATATTCGAGTTTAATGCCGAAAAAGGGATTGCAATTTCACAATACCAAGCCGTATCGGTATCGGCAGAATTGTTAAGTGTTCCGGCAACCGTTACGGCAGAATTTAATTCCACAATATTCCACGAAAAATCACCGCTGCCACCTTCTGAATAAGCTTTGTTCATTAATAAATCTAATTCCGTACCTAGAGGATTAATTTCAATTTCAAAATAATTTTTTCTATCTCCGTCAGGATCACAAAAAATTTCTACCGGCTCTTCATTCCAAAGATGAGAATCCCGCAATGTCATTTTGCCCCAAACATCGGAATCGTAAGCAATAAAAGCTACATAAAGATTATTATCGTCCCAAAGGAGTTTCCCTTTTGTTTTTATTTTAACACTGCTTCCGGTTGCGGGATTAACAAACGGCTCGGTTAATAAAGCTTGTTGCCATTGAGGTTCGTTCAATTTACCGTCTATTATCGGAGGAACTTCCGTTTTTTTTACAAAATATTCTCTTTCCTTAATTATACGGGTTACTCCTTTATTTGTCGCCACCCAAATATCTCCGTTATTATCAACGGCAACAGAGCGTACATCATTTCCGGAAAGACCATTACTTTCGGTGTAGTTTTTCCAATCTTTACCGTTGTATGCAGAAACTCCTCCGCAAGTGGCAAACCACATTGTTCCGGAGGCGTCTTCGGTTATTGAATTAACAATATTGTTTGCCAATCCGTTTACGGAAGTATATGTTGACCAATTCTTTTTTGGTTTATCGCCATACTGAGAAGAAACACCTTTATCCGTACCAAACCAACGTTTTCCGAGATGATCAATAAAAACCGAAAAGACTTTATCGGAAGCAATACCATGCCATTTTGTAGTAATTTCGGAAGCCCCGGAAATTCCGTCAACATCCTGCTTAACCCTGGAAACTCCTTTGCCGTTACTGGTAACGTACGTCCAATCATTTTCCGGAGAAATCACATCCGTTACATTATTGGAAACAAGATAATCCAAATCGGAAAAAAGCTTCCAAGCGGTACCGTTAAAAGTTGAAAGCCCGAAATAAGTACCGTACCAATGAATACTGTTTCCGTTAATTGCAAGACATGTAACAGAATCGGAAACAAGCCCGCTATTGATTGTTTGCAGTACGGTAACAACTTTTATCTTTTCCCCGTCAGTATAAATACGTGCAACCCCGCCTTTAGTTGCCACCTCAACAAAATTACTGTCGGCTTTACCGGTATAACCGATAATATCGGTAACAACATCTGAAGGCAATCCGCTTGCCGCAGTAAATGAAAGCCATTTTCCGTTATCGTAAAATACCGATATCCCTTTATCTGTACCGAACCATTTTGCGTTCTCTTTATCCACATAAACAACATTAACATTATCACTTATAATGCCGCTGTCGGATTTATTGTAAACGATTAAGTTTTGTGCAAGACCGATTATATTAAACAGCAACAAAGCCAATAGAGTTTTTATCATTTTAACAGCACCATTTTTTTAGTTTCAACAAAATCTCCGGATTCCAATCTATAGAAATATGTTCCGGAAGCCAATTGCAGAAGCATAATGCTCGCATCAAGTACATATTTATGTTTACCTGCAGGCATTGTTTTATTAATTAATGTTGCTATTTTACGACCTTGGAGATCGAACAATGTAAGATTGGTATGTCCTGCTTCCTTAAGTTTAAAAGATATGGTTGTAGTAGGATTAAAAGGATTCGGATAATTTTGTTCCAGAACGTATTCCGAAGGAATAGTTTCCTTTATTTCTTCCAAATCGGTTGTATTATAATCGTATGGTTCATTACAAAGGTGCCAATATTTTTCCGTTTGCCCGTCGTAGTCGCGTTGCAGATAATATGTTTTTAATGGTGTTCGGTTAAAATCAGTCAACTTTGCTTTAACCGGTTTGCCGTCTGTTTTCCATTCATATAAAGGAATATCCATCGGGTTTAATACGGAAGCCAATCCCCGTTCAATTGCCAAGTGAAAAAGTCCGAAATTCCCGGGCTCATGTCCGGCAAGCCAATGCCCGATAATATCTACATAAAAAGGATTTTTACCGAAAACAATAACATTGCTCATATAATCCGTGGCTAATCCTTTCGGGTTATCATCTCCCAAACTCGGACCATTAATAAAATTTCCGTCTCTGCCATAAATTCCTTCAATTATATGAAGCCCTGCATTTAAAGTCATATTATTATCCAAACAACGTGTTGCCCATGTTTCTTGCCAAATTCCACCATACCGGCCGGGTTTATCCCAACGCGGAATTTTCTCTTTATGCCTTTCATAATTGGTTTTAATTCTACTTTCTCTATCAAAAACCAAATCGCTTTCGGGTACACCTTCGGGATTGCCCGAAGTAAGTGCCCGGCAATGTTGTTGATAATTCTTTACAATTGTTCCTTGTAAGTTTTTAGCGCAAGAAGTAATTCCCATCCCGTGTGCTTTTAATTTGGCAATGTTTAAAAGCCAACTATCGGGAGCGTTTACCGGAAAAATATAAGGAAGTTTTTTAAAATATGTTCCGCCGACCACGTTTTTCCAAACAATTTTATTTTCCGGAATACCTCCCACGCCGTCGGAATAATTATCTAAACGAATTCCGGCTTTCTTTACAAAATTAATATAGCCGCCGTCTTTTAAATCG
>Ga0256913_10000346_pt1 | contig 23870 bp, 13 predicted proteins | sample Axial_MatmetaG_FD_185970 | JGI IMG/M metagenome (GOLD analysis project Ga0256913, IMG submission 185970) | Deep-sea worm associated microbial mat communities from Axial Seamount, Juan de Fuca Ridge, Pacific Ocean - Axial_Mat | ecosystem: Environmental > Aquatic > Marine > Oceanic > Microbial... | reverse complement strand
TCTGCTATACAGACAAAGTTGAAATGCATTTAACAAAAAGTGAATTTTACGGACATGATGCTCAGTCATCAAGTGATGTAACAAACTGGCCTAACAAATTTCATTCACCTGGACATGTAACACTCGATTTAGGTATTGGTAGAAATGTAACATCATTTACTGAAGAACTTGACTACAATAAGGGTGCAGTAGTGATGAATATTGGAACATCAACAGGTAATGTAGAAATTACCGCGTTTGGTGCAATGGGGAAAGAGGCTATTATCCTCGAGGTAAACGATAGTCGTTCGAACAAGCAGGTTTCAGCTAAATATCACACATGGCGTGCATTAAATGATTCTCTTAATCCAATTTCCCTCACAGATGGCAGCGGAATTGGTAAAGTAAAAGAAGTACATAAATATTATACAGGGCGTGCTGCTTCAGGTTCTGCAGATGATCCATACTATAACTTAGGACTTGGAACTGATATTGCTTTTGCTGACGGAACTTCACTTATGGGTTCTTCTGTTTCAATTACCGGCGGTGACATGACTGTTCAGCCGAATACTGTTCCTTCAAAATACTATTTCATTATCACTTGTTCTTCTACTTACGACGGTTCTCCTGATGTTCCTTCAGATGCACTTATGAATCAGATGGTTTCTGCAAATAAAACTCAGATGATGAATGACCACATTAACTGGTGGAATTCATTCTGGGATGTATCTTATGTTGATATCTATGGTGTTCCATCTGCGGGACCATTAGAAAGCTGGTACACAAGCATGTATCTATATGCTATTACAAACAATTCAAAGCGTCCAACAAACTTTAATAATGTTCTTATGGTATATGATGATGTTATGTCCTGGGGTAATGCATGTTACTGGCAGAATAACAGATTTCCAGTATCTGTCGGAGCAACAGCCGGTCACTATGAATGGCAGAAAAGATGGTTGGATTTTTATGACGGTTATTGGGCTAATTCAAAATCTTTTGCCGCAACAATACATAAATTAGGTGTACGCTTAGTAGAAGCACCTCCAGGGCATAAACCTGGTGTACCTGTAAATCACAATGTTACAACTTTTAATCAGTCAGCTTTTGACACTGCAGTAAATAATCATACTTGGGAAGCGAATATGGGAATGGACGCGTCAGCAAGATGTTTCCAGGAAAATGCTGAACTTACAGCATTAATGTTTGATTATGTTGCATATACCGGCGATAATTCATTCTTGAATTCAGTTGCAGTTCCATGGTTAAAAGAGACTGCATTTTTCTATATGACAATATGCAGAAAAGACACTGACAACAAATATCATATTTTCAATGGTGATGGTGTAGAAACTTTTAAAACGATTAAAGATTCAGTCTGTGATATTGCAGCAATGAATTATGTCTTTAAAATGTGCCTTACTTATGGTTCACAGTTTGGTTTTGAACAACCTTTCATGGATGCGGTACAGGACAGATATACTAACTTAACACCATTTGCAAAAGGTCAATGGGATGTATGGGTAGACTGGAGTCAACCGGCTCATATGCAGGAAATTACATACAAGCTCGGAGAAGACATGTTTGCTCCGGGTTCGTCAAAACCTATGGCAGGTGGCGATAAAGGGCATAATGCTGAAAATCCTGAACTCTATCCAGTATATCCTTTTGCTTATGCAGATGGACAAACTCAGGATCATGCTTTATTGACAACAACAAATAATACTTGGGTAAATCGTAATTATATCAACTGGTATGCATGGGATCAGGGATGTCTTGATGCTGCGCGTCTTTATCGTACAGAAACATTTGATGAAATTGCAGCTCATTACAGTGGATTTAATGTATTCCCATTTGGCGGATGGCAGAGTTATGCCCGTAATATGATAGATCCAACTGAAAAGAAATCTGAAGTTGCTAAAGTTTCAACTACTCTATATTCAGACTCAATGGGCGTTAATGTTATTGCCGTACAGGAAATGCTCTTGCAGAGTCATGCTACTGTTGATAAAATCGGTCAGTATGAATTAGGTTGCGGCGCAATGAAAATTCTTCCATCAGTTCCTGATACTGCTGCAGGTAAATTTAAACTTCATGCAAGAGGCGGATTTACTGTAGAATGTAAATATCACCAGAATAAAGAAATCGATCTACTTCAAGTAACTTCAGAAAGAGGTTCGGAGCTTGTTATGGTAAATCCTTTTGCTACTTGTGATATTACCAAAAACGGACAGAGTTTCATGACTGGAGTATCTGATGCAGAAATTCGTTTCGCAACTGCTCAAGGTGATGTTTATGAATTTAAAGATTCAAATTCAGCTCCTACATATAGTATCAACGGAACAATTCTTGATGGTCAGGGTAATGGTATTGCAGGTGTTTCTGTAAGTTCTGGAAGCAGAACTGCTACTACTTCAGCTGCCGGAACTTATACAATATCAGGTCTTGCTGACGGCACTTATACTGTTACTCCTACTCTCGCCGGATATACATTCACTCCTAGTGATAAAAGCGTAACAATCAGTGGTGCAAGTCAGAATAATGTTGATTTTACGGGAGCAAATCAGAGTGGTGGAAGTTATTCAATTTCCGGTACTGTTACAGGAGATGTTTTTGCAGGCGTAACTGTTTCAGTTGATGCTTCACATAGTGCAGTAACTGATGCGTCAGGTCATTATTCAATATCAGGTCTAGCTGACGGTTCTTATACTGTAACTCCTGCTCTTGCAGGTTATACATTTGCTCCTGCAACTGCAAGCGCAACTATTTCTGGTGCTGATGTAACAGGTATTAATTTTACGGCAACTACTGCTGGCGGTACTACTTATTCAATCAGCGGTACAGTTTCAGGAGATGTTTCTGCCGGTGTAACTGTAAGAATTGATGCAGGACATACAGCAGTAACTGATGCGTCAGGTAATTATACAATTTCAGGTCTTCCTGATGGTTCATACACAGTAACTCCTTCATTAAGCGGTTACACATTTGCTCCTGCTTCTCAGTCTGCGACTGTTTCGAGTGCTGATGTAACAGGTGTTAATTTCATATCAACTACCTCAGGTGGTGGCGGTGGAATATCTGCACCTACTGACATTGCAGGTTGTAATTTATGGCTTGACGGTGCTGACCCTAAAGCTGATGGTTCTGCTGTAACAGGGGCATTAGATGCATGGAAAAACAAAGCTGATACAAGTAATTTTGCTTATCAGGTAGATGGTACTAAACAAGCTGAAGTTGTTGCAAATGCATTAAACGGACTTTCTCTATTGCGTTTTGTTGGTGGAGATCAATCTTATCCGATAGTAGACTCTTCTCTTGGTGGAACATCTATCACCAATATTAACACAATATTCTGGGTAATTAAAGAAAGTGCAACTTTAGCTGCAGATACATGCCCGTTCTTCTTAGGTAATTCAGGATCATCCGTATTCCATCGCGGAATTGGTGATGTTAATGCAGGTTATGCATTTGATGGTAAATACTGGGATGATGACTGGGCATCTAATGAAGTGAAAAATGGTCAGACTTATCTTGATGGAACAGCAGTTAATGGAACTGCGGATGTATTTCCTTCAGGGCAATATCATATCGTTTCACTTGTACTTACGGGGCCAGTTGAAGTTGATTCTATCACTCAGGACAGAAATGGTGCATACGGACTAAGATCATGGCAGGGTGATATTGCTGAAATTATTACCTACAATTCTGCATTATCAGACGCTGACCGTCAGAGTGTTGAAGCTTATCTGAATGCCAAATGGTTTGGAACGACTCCGCCACCTGCTGATACTTATTCTATATCAGGTAGTGTCACTGGAGATGTAACTGCAGGTGTAACGGTTACGGCTGGAAGTAAAAGTGCAGTAACTAACGCATCAGGTAATTTTACAATTACAGGACTTGTAAACGGCACTTATACAGTTGCTCCAACTCTGACAGGTTATACATTTGCTCCTGTAACTCAGAGTGCAACGGTAAGTGGAGCTGATGTAGTTCTTCCTAGTGCGTTTGTCGCAACTTCAACTGGTGGAGGTAATACACATACAGTGACAGGCTCAATAATTAACGGTGCTGGTACTGGTATTGCAGGTGTAACAGTAACTATTGGAAGTTATACTGCAGTTACAGATGCAAACGGGAATTACACAATTTCAAATGTCCCTAATGGTACATATATACTAACACCAACACATTCTGGTTATACTTTTACTCCTGCGTCTGTTTCTGTTGTTGTAAACGGCAGCGATGTTACAGTCCCTACAAAAATTGTCGGAACATCTACTGAACCACCAGGAGAAGTGCCAACTGGAAATAATCCGCCAGTCTCTGCTGATGATACATATAATGCACAAGCAGGTAGTATTCTCAATGTTGTTAAAGCATCGGGGGTATTGGCAAATGATGTAGATATTGATCATGATGTCATTACAGCAAAAGTTATTAATAAGCCTGCAAATGGTGCTACACTTGCGATGCAGGATGACGGAAGCTTTACATTTAATGCGCCTAATGCTGGAACATTTACATTTACCTATACTGCAAATGATGGAAAAGTGGATGGTAATGTTGCGACGGTTACTGTTGAAGTTGTAGCAGGAGCAACTGTTCCACCTACAGCAGTTGGAGATGAATACTATGTTTATCCTGATGAAACACTTGAAGTTAATGCTACAAATGGAGTATTAGTGAATGACTTGAATGCGTCTGGGATTACAGCTGTAGTACAGGCACAACCTGCTAACGGACAGCTTAGACTGAATGCTGATGGCTCATTTGACTATACTCCTAACAAGGATTTCAGAGGAGTTGATACATTTATTTATCAACTTTCAGGTTCAGGTAGTACTGCAATTGTTGCATTAAATGTTTCACCTGTAAAAATAACTCTTGGAAGTTTATTAACTTATTCTGCATCTGATGTTTCTCAACTTGAGGGCAAAGAGTTTGCAAAAGCACCAAAATTATACGGTGTATTTGCAAGTGGCAAGAAAGGTTCATTTAAGAAGATTAAGGAGTCTACCGGAACGAACTTTTCCGGAGCTTGGGGCAAAAAGCTAACTCTTTATGACAAAAAAGCTGTAAAGGGTAATTATAAATCATATTACGAGTCTAACGGACCTGATAAACCTGCAGCGATTACAGTAATGGCAAAAGGAAAAACTCCTGATAAAACAAAAATAGACGCACCAGTTGAAAAAGTTCAGCTTGTTCCACCTGTAATTATAGCAGTAATGAACTCAAAAGGTGAAAATTTATTATCTGGAGTAACAGCAGCCCCTGGTGATACCGTTACAATTGAGGGTAAATACTTTGGGGATAAAGCTCCGAAAGTTGCAATTGAGGTTGAAGGAAAACTTTTAAAATGCAAAGTGGACAAATCTGGTTTAGTCAAAACCAATTACAAAGGTAAGGCTAGTGCAATGGATCCTGTTTCAGGAGAAAGTTCAATCAAAGTGATATTGCCCAGCAAAAAACTCGAGAATGGAACTTATCCTATTGTCTTAAATAACAAAGTAGGAATAGCAACGACTCCTGGCACAGACGGAGTATTACCGGAGATTAACATAAAAAAATAAATTAAGTCTGATTAGCAGATAAAAATGTTAAGCGGGTGTAATTAAGTTTGCACCCGCTTTTTCATATACAACAAAAATATAAACAAACCTCTTTTTTTACTAAAATGGATGGCAATATTAGAAATAAATTATATAGTAAATGATGATAAATTGAACTTATATATATTTAAATTATGGTTAGAATTTCGTCAATTAGTGTTTCTTTTTAATATCAAAATAATCTGACAAATTAAAGACTATTATTTATGAGAAAAAATAAAAATTTACAAAAAAATATTTCTCCGAAAATTTTACTTGCAGTTATATTGTGTAACATATTTAATGTATTATATGCTGATAATTCAAAACTTATTTTCAAGTCAGGTTTTGAAGATGGAGTTTCTTTAGGAAAACCATATAATGATGGTGGTGGTTCCTGGTATCAGGATTTACAGGGAAGCGATGTGTCTGGTTACACTTGGCCGATTAAATTCTGGAACGGTTCAGGTGCATTTCAGGTTTTAGTAGACAGTTCATTACAGCCGGAAAAATATATATAAAATGAAATTATTACAACCACAGGGCATAATGGACAACCAACAAAGGTAATGCATTCGAAAATATTTCAGGCTGCAGAAGAGTGGACTCAGAACCCTTATATAATGGAAAATCTTATTGAGGGTGGAGATCTCTATATTAAATACTGGCTGAAATTTCCGAAAAATTTACCGGATATACTAGGCGATGGGACTCACGATGATGGATGGTGTACTTTTTTTGAATGGAAAACTTCAGGAGATTATCGTATAGCAGCGTATGTTTATATAGACAAAAACAGAATTCCTTACTGGTATGCTCATGGAGATAATGTAGCAAAAGATAATTTTGGCGTTTACAAAGAGTTCTGGTTTGAAGAGAATAAAATGCTGCCAGTTCCTGAAGATGAATGGTTTCTGGTAGAATTCTATTTTCATCGCAGTACAGAAAATGACGGCAGGTTCTGGTGGGCTGTAAATCACAATGTTATAGTTGACCACTATGGCCCCAATAAAATAGAAAAAGAGATTAACAGAATTATGCTTTTTACTGTATATGCAGAAAAATATCCATTTGAAGAATGGGTTGATGATATTGAGATAAGAGATGATTTTCCAGATATGCCACCTCGCGTTATTCATTCTATTCCCAATTATATTATTTTGAAAAATACCACTGAAACCTTAATTGATTTAAGTAATGTTTTTCAAGACCCGGATAACGATAATTCTTTAATCAAAAAAACAATATACAGTAACAGCAATCCGAAACTTGTGACACTTTCTTTATCAGGCAATATTCTCAAACTAAAATATACAAAAAATAAAACAGGAACAGCAGATGTAGTAATTAGTGCAACCTCAAATAATATAACTACTTACGATAAATTTTCAATAACTGTTGTTGATGAACAGTTAAGTGTGGGTTCAAAATCAAGTGTTAGTACATATGAAATAAATGGACTGCAAAATACAAATACATTTGGAGTTCCAACGAAAATTTACGCCGAGTTTACCCCTCCATTCAAATTCAACGAAAAGCAAATACCTCTTAAAATTCTGACAAAGGACAAAAATAGCAACAAACTTGATTTTGTATGGAATAAAAAAATATGTCTGTATGATAAACATGCTCTCTCCAAAGCTCATAGAAATGGAATAACCACTGAAAATTGGCTTAAACAAAATCCAATAAAAAATTTAAAATGCAGTCTATATATGGAAACTTTTGATTCAAATTCATCATATATCAATTCAAAATTTAGACATTTACTTATAGTTCCGCCTTTTATTACTTCTGTATTAACAAAGAATGGGGAAAAACCTTCAGATGGAATTACAAATAATACCATTTTGGAAATTAAAGGTAAATATTTCGGAACAAAATACCCTAAAGTAAAACTTGAATATAAAAATAACAGCGGGAAAATAAAATTTTTAAATTTGAAAGTTCAGCATATTTTACAATATCCTGATGCAAAAGGAAAATCAGAAAAAAGTTGTATGGACACAGTAACTGGAAAAAGTATAATTTTTGCGGAACTCTCATCAAAAGTAAAACCCGGAACTTATTCATTACTTCTGTTAAATAAAATAGGAATAGCAACAACTCTTAATGAACCAAAAGGTGAACTCCCTATAATTATTGTAAAGTAAAATGTATTTTTATTCCTGATAAACTCACAGCTTAAAATATCGTTTAACCTATTGCCTCTTTTCTTTATTAACCAACTTGAAATGTGAATATAATCATAAAAATGATTTTTTATACTTTTCAACAAATAACTTCATTTAAAAACAGTGAATATGTTATTGCGCTTCAGCAATGTATTACGGGAATTAAAGTTAATATATTGTATGTTTATGTGATGTATTGGCATTTACTTTTTGATTTTAAAGTTATATCGTAGTGTAAATATATAATTAAAATATTAAAATAGGATCTTTGTATCTATATACTTTTGTTCTATTTTTTTACTTTGATTGTCTTAAGAGATTTCTTTATTGGGCACTTTTAAAAATTGTTTTTATTTTTCAAAATAGAAAATTTTTTATTAAATATGGTTTTTCGGAACCACAACCGTAAAAGGAGAGAAAATGAATAAGAGAAGAATGTTAATGTCTCTCTTCGTGTCATTGTTTATGACAATACTCGGAGTATTCAGTATGCATGCGGCTAGGGCAACAGGTCGTTATGTGAGAGTTAGTTTTGGCGGATTAGGGGTAAACTCTTACAGTCTCACCGAAATTGAAGTAGTCGCAGGCGGTATGAATGTATCAGTTGGAAAACCGGTAACAGCATCTTCCGTTTACGATGCAGATCCCACCCATGCAGCAGCAAATATCAATGACGGTATAACAAGTGGAGAAAACAGATGGGCGTCTGGTTACGAAGATCCCGCATGGATTGAAGTTGACCTTGGATCAGATATGGCACTTGAAAGTGTTTCTATTTATACTTATTACATAGGGCGGGAGCAATTAAATAATTCTCATCTGATTATTAGAAACGAAGCTGGTGTTGAAGTATACAATGGAGTAAATGTTGCAGATGCAAATACTACAATGTATAAACATACTTTCGACTTTGATGCACCTGATGTATCTCCTGCTGACAGAAGAGATCAACTTAAACCTTCTTTTACAGATATAGTTCCTGTAATGGGATCTGGTGGATATGATAAAGCTTACTTTATGCCTATTGGTAGTGGTGAATTAGCTGCTACATTCTGTTATACAGACAAAGTTGAAATGCATTTAACAAAAAGTGAATTTTATGGACATGACGCTCAGTCATCAAGTGATACAACAAACTGGCCTAATAAATTTCATTCACCTGGGCATGTAACATTAGATTTAGGTATTGGCAGAAATGTAACATCATTTACTGAAGAACTTGACTACAATAAGGGTGCAGTAGTGATGAATATTGGAACATCAACTGGTAATGTGGAAATTACAGCTTTTGGCGCAATGGGGGAAGAGGCGATTCTTCTAAAAGTTGTTGATAGCAGATCAAACAAACAGGTTTCTGCTAAATTTCATACATGGCGCTCGATGAGTGATTCTCTAGATCCAATTACAATGACCAATGGTGGTGGGATTGGTAGAGTAAAAGAAGTACATAAATACTATACTGGCCGGGCAACTTCAGGTTCTGCAGATGATCCATACTATAACTTAGGACTTGGAACTAACATTGCTTTTGCTGACGGAACTTCACTTATGGGTTCTTCTGTTTCAATTACCGGCGGTGACATGACTGTTCAGCCGAATAGCGTTCCTTCTACATATTACTTTATTATCACTTGTTCTTCTACTTACGATGGTTCTCCCGATGTTCCTTCAAATGCACTTATGAATCAGATGGTTTCTGCGAATAAAACTCAGATGATGAATGACCACATTAACTGGTGGAATTCATTCTGGGATGTATCTTATGTTGATATCTATGGTGTTCCATCTGCGGGACCATTAGAAAGCTGGTACACAAGCATGTATCTATATGCTATTACAAACAATTCAAAGCGTCCAACAAACTTTAATAATGTTCTTATGGTATATGATGATGTTATGTCCTGGGGTAATGCATGTTACTGGCAGAATAACAGATTTCCAGTATCTGTCGGAGCAACAGCCGGTCACTATGAATGGCAGAAAAGATGGTTGGATTTTTATGACGGTTATTGGGCTAATTCAAAATCTTTTGCCGCAACAATACATAAATTAGGTGTACGCTTAGTAGAAGCACCTCCAGGGCATAAACCTGGTGTACCTGTAAATCACAATGTTACAACTTTTAATCAGTCAGCTTTTGACACTGCAGTAAATAATCATACTTGGGAAGCGAATATGGGAATGGACGCGTCAGCAAGATGTTTCCAGGAAAATGCTGAACTTACAGCATTAATGTTTGATTATGTTGCATATACCGGCGATAATTCATTCTTGAATTCAGTTGCAGTTCCATGGTTAAAAGAGACTGCATTTTTCTATATGACAATATGCAGAAAAGACACTGACAACAAATATCATATTTTCAATGGTGATGGTGTAGAAACTTTTAAAACGATTAAAGATTCAGTCTGTGATATTGCAGCAATGAATTATGTCTTTAAAATGTGCCTTACTTATGGTTCACAGTTTGGTTTTGAACAACCTTTCATGGATGCGGTACAGGACAGATATACTAACTTAACACCATTTGCAAAAGGTCAATGGGATGTATGGGTAGACTGGAGTCAACCGGCTCATATGCAGGAAATTACATACAAGCTCGGAGAAGACATGTTTGCTCCGGGTTCGTCAAAACCTATGGCAGGTGGCGATAAAGGGCATAATGCTGAAAATCCTGAACTCTATCCAGTATATCCTTTTGCTTATGCAGATGGACAAACTCAGGATCATGCTTTATTGACAACAACAAATAATACTTGGGTAAATCGTAATTATATCAACTGGTATGCATGGGATCAGGGATGTCTTGATGCTGCGCGTCTTTATCGTACAGAAACATTTGATGAAATTGCAGCTCATTACAGTGGATTTAATGTATTCCCATTTGGCGGATGGCAGAGTTATGCCCGTAATATGATAGATCCAACTGAAAAGAAATCTGAAGTTGCTAAAGTTTCAACTACTCTATATTCAGACTCAATGGGCGTTAATGTTATTGCCGTACAGGAAATGCTCTTGCAGAGTCATGCTACTGTTGATAAAATCGGTCAGTATGAATTAGGTTGCGGCGCAATGAAAATTCTTCCATCAGTTCCTGATACTGCTGCAGGTAAATTTAAACTTCATGCAAGAGGCGGATTTACTGTAGAATGTAAATATCACCAGAATAAAGAAATCGATCTACTTCAAGTAACTTCAGAAAGAGGTTCGGAGCTTGTTATGGTAAATCCTTTTGCTACTTGTGATATTACCAAAAACGGACAGAGTTTCATGACTGGAGTATCTGATGCAGAAATTCGTTTCGCAACTGCTCAAGGTGATGTTTATGAATTTAAAGATTCAAATTCAGCTCCTACATATAGTATCAACGGAACAATTCTTGATGGTCAGGGTAATGGTATTGCAGGTGTTTCTGTAAGTTCTGGAAGCAGAACTGCTACTACTTCAGCTGCCGGAACTTATACAATATCAGGTCTTGCTGACGGCACTTATACTGTTACTCCTACTCTCGCCGGATATACATTCACTCCTAGTGATAAAAGCGTAACAATCAGTGGTGCAAGTCAGAATAATGTTGATTTTACGGGAGCAAATCAGAGTGGTGGAAGTTATTCAATTTCCGGTACTGTTACAGGAGATGTTTCTGCTGGCGTAACTGTTTCAGTTGATGCTTCACATAGTGCAGTAACTGATGCGTCAGGTCATTATTCAATATCAGGTCTAGCTGACGGTTCTTATACTGTAACTCCTGCTCTTGCAGGTTATACATTCGCTCCTGCAACTGCAAGCGCAACTATTTCTGGTGCTGATGTAACAGGCATTGATTTTACTGCAACTACTGCTAGTGGACCAACATTCAGCGTAAGCGGTACAGTTTCCGGAGATGTTTCTGCCGGCGTAACTGTAAGAATTGATGCAGGACATACAGCAGTAACTGATGCGTCAGGTAAGTATACAATTTCAGGTCTTCCTGATGGTTCATATACAGTAACTCCTTCATTAAACGGTTACACATTTGCTCCTGCTTCTCAGTCTGCGACTGTTTCAGGTGCTGATGTAACTGGTATTGATTTCATATCAACTACCTCAGGTGGTGGCGGTGGAATCACTGATCCTACTGATATTGCAGGTTGTAATTTATGGCTTGACGGTGCTGACCCTAAAGCTGATGGTTCTGCTGTAACAGGTGCATTAGATGCATGGAAAAACAAAGCTGATACAAGTAATTTTGCTTATCAGGTAGATGGTACTAAACAAGCTGAAGTTGTTGCAAATGCATTAAACGGACTTTCACTATTGCGTTTTGTTGGTGGAGATCAATCTTATCCGATAGTAGACTCTTCTCTTGGTGGAACATCTATCACTAATATCAACACTGTATTCTGGGTAATTAAAGAAAGTGCAACTTTAGCTGCTGATACATGTCCATTCTTCTTAGGTAATTCCGGAACATCCGTATTCCATCGTGGAATTGGTGATGTTAATGCAGGTTATGCATTTGATGGTAAATACTGGGATAATGACTGGGCATCAGACGAAGTAAAAAATGGTCAGACATACCTTGACGGAGTAGCTGTTGATGGTACAAATGATGTATTCCCATCTGGTGGTTATCATATCGTTTCTCTCGTACTTACAGGTCCAGTTGAAGTTGATTCTATCACTCAGGACAGAAATGGCGCATACGGACTAAGATCATGGCAGGGTGATATTGCTGAAATTATTACTTATGATTCTGCTCTATCTGACACTGACCGTCAGAGTGTTGAAGCTTATCTTAATGCTAAATGGTTCGGAAATGCTCCTTCAACTTACTCAATCAGTGGTACAATCACTGGTGATGTTACTTCAGGTGTAACAGTTTCTGCAGGCGGAAAATCTGCAGTAAGTGGAGCTGGTGGAACTTATACAATATCAGGACTTGCTGACGGAACTTATACAGTAACTCCTACAAGAAATGGTTATACATTTGCTCCTGCTACAGCAAGTGCTACAGTTGCTGGTGCTGATGTTGCCGGAATTGACTTCGTTTCTACATCTACTGGTGGTGGCGGTGGAATCACTGATCCAACTGACATTGCAGGTTGTAATTTATGGCTTGACGGTGCTGACCCTAAAGCTGATGGTTCTGCTGTAACAGGTCCACTGGATGCATGGAAAAACAAAGCTGATACAAGTAATTTTGCTTATCAGGTAGATGGTACTAAACAAGCTGAAGTTGTTGCAAATGCATTAAACGGACTCTCACTGTTGCGTTTTGTTGGTGGTGATCAATTCTATCCTATAGTAGACTCTACTCTTGGTGGAACATCAATCACTAATATCAGCACAGTATTCTGGGTAATTAAAGAAGATGCAACTTTAGCTGCGGATACATGTCCATTCTTCTTAGGTAATTCAGGAACATCCGTATTCCATCGCGGAATTGGTGATGTTAATGCAGGTTATGCATTTGATGGTAAATACTGGGATAACGACTGGGCATCTGATGAAGTAAAAAATGGTCAGACTTATCTTGACGGAGCACCAGTTGATGGTATAAATGATGTGTTCCCAGCTGGTGATTATCATATCGTTTCTCTCGTACTTACAGGTCCTGTTGAAGTAGATTCTATCACTCAGGATAGAAATGGTGTATATGGACTAAGATCATGGCAGGGTGATATTGCTGAAATTATTACTTATGATTCTGCTCTATCTGACCCAGACCGTCAGAGTGTTGAAGATTATCTTAATGCTAAATGGTTCGGAAGTACTCCTACAACCTATACAATCAGTGGTACAATTACTGGTGATGTGCAGGCTGGTGTAACAGTCGCTGCTGGCGGAAAATCTGCAGTAAGCGCATCAGATGGTACTTATACAATCAGCGGACTTGCTGACGGAACTTATACAGTAACTCCTACATTAACAGGATATACATTCACTCCTGCTACAGCAAGTGCTACAATTGCAGGCGCTAATGTTACAGGTATTGATTTTACTGCAGCTTCAAGCGGTGGCGGAACTCAGTACACATTAACTGTTAATGACGGAACAGGTAGCGGATCTTATGCTGAAAATGATTCAGTGCCAATTTCTGCAACAGTTCCTGCAGGTAAAATTTTTAAAGCGTGGACAGGTGATACTCAGTATGTTGCTGATACTAGCGCAGCTTCAACTACAGTTACAATGCCAGCTCAAAATGTGACAGTTACTGCAACATTTGACGATGCTCCTGCCGGTACTTATAGTATTTCCGGTACAGTTACAGGTGATGTTCAGCAGGGTGTAACAATTGCAGTTGATGCAACTCATTCAGCAACAACAGCAGCGGATGGTACTTATACAATCAGTGGACTTGCTGACGGAACTTATACAGTAACTCCTACATTAACAGGATACACATTCACTCCTGCTACAGCAAGTGCTACAGTTGCAGGTGCTGATGTTGCAAATATTGATTTTGTTGCAGCTTCAAGCGGTGGCGGAACAACCTATTCAATCAGCGGTACAGTTTCCGGTGATGTGCAACAGGGTGTTACTATAACTGCTACTGATATGAATAACTCTTCTATTTCCTTTACAGGAATTTCAGATGCTTCCGGTAATTACACAATAAGTAATGTACCAGATGGCGGATATACAGTAATAGCATCGTTAACTGGTTATACATTCTATCCTGGAGATCATTCTGTTCCTGTTAATGGTCAGGATGCAACTGGATATAACTTTACAGCAACTACTGCTGGTGGTCAATATACATTAACTGTTAATAACGGAACAGGTAGCGGACAATATGCTGAAAATGATACACCTGCAATTTCTGCTACAATTCCTTCAGGTCAGGTATTTGATGCTTGGACTGGCGATACTCAGTATATTGCTGATACAACTGCTGCTGTAACTACAGTAACAATGCCTGCTCAAAATGTAACAGTTACTGCTACATTTAAAAATGCTCAGCCTGGCACATATACTGTATCAGGATCTGTAACTGGTGATGTTCTTGCCGGTGTAACTATTACACTTGATAATGGAATGAGCAATGTTACAGATAGTAGCGGAAACTATTCAATCAGCGGCGTTTCTGATGGTACTTATACAGTAACTCCAAATCTTGCCGGGTATACATTTGCTCCGGTAAATGCAACAGTGACTGTTGCAGGTAGCGATGTTACTGTTCCTACTACATTTGTTGCAACTGCTGACACTAATCCGACATATTCAATTACAGGTAGTGTAACGGGTGCTGTTTCTGCTGGTGTAACTGTTACAGCTGGCACAGCAACTGCTGTTACTGATGCAACTGGTAATTTCACAATCGCAGGATTAACTGATGGAACATATACAGTAACTCCGAACCTTGCAGGTTATACATTTGCTCCGGCAACTCAAACTGCTACAGTAAGTGGTGCTGATGTTACTCTTCCAACTCCATTTGTTGCAACTTCAACAGGTGGCGGAACTGGTCATACAGTAATAGGTACAATCACTAATGCTGATGGAACAGGAATTGCGGGTGTGACTGTAACTATAGGCACTCATACTGCTGTTACAGATGCAAACGGAGCTTATACAATTACTGATGTTCCTGATGGCAGCTATACAGTAACTCCAACACATCCGGATTATACATTCACTCCTGCGACTGTTACAGTTGTTGTTAATGGAAGCGATGTTACTGTTCCTACAACAATTATAGGAACACCTGATGGATTACCTAGCGGTAATAATCCTCCGGTTGCAGCTAATGATTCTTATATCATTAATGTTGGCGGAACTCTGAATGTTTCAAAAGAAAGCGGTGTTCTTGCAAATGATGTAGATGCTGACGGTGATGGAATGACAGCTCAAATAGTTACTCCACTTAATGGTGTGTCATTGACTCCTGAAGGAGCATTCTCTTATTCAGCGGCTGCAGTGGGTACATTTACTTTCACTTATACTGCTACTGATGCAAAAGGTGCTGTAAGTAATGTTGCTACAGTTGAAATTACTGTTATAGCAGGAACTGCTGTTCCTCCTACAGCGGTTGGTGACAAATATGATGTTGCTCAGGATTCAGTAAAAACTGTAAGTGCTGAAGAAGGTGTTCTTGTAAATGATATGAACGCTACAGGTCTTACAGCTACACTTACAGTTCCTACAGTAAACGGTAATGTTACATTAAATCCTGATGGATCATTTGAATATGAACCTAAACCTGATTACTCAGGCGTTGATACATTTGAATATCAGATTACTGACGGAACAACTACAAGTGCAGCTATTGTAGCATTAAATGTTGCTCCGGTTAAAGTAACACTTGGACTTGTGCTTAAGTATACAGCGTCTGATGTTGCAGCACTTGGTGGTGAAACATTTGCCAAAGCTCCTAAACTCTATGGTGTCTTTGCAAACGGAAAGAAAGGTTCATTCAAGAAGATTAAATCTTCAAATGGAACAGATTTCTCCGGTGCCTGGGGCAAAAAGTTCACTCTGTATAATAAGAAAGCAGTAAAAGGCGGATATAAGTCTTATTATGATTCAAACGGGCCTGATACTCCTGCTGTAATTTCTGTAATGGTAAAAGGTAAAACTGCTGCTAAACAGAAAATTGATTCTGAAATTCAGAAAGTTCAGCTTGTTCCACCTGTAATTACAGATATTCAGGATGGAAGCGGTAATTCTATTACTGAAGCATCTGCTGGTGAAACAATCATCATTGTAGGTAAATACTTTGGCGATAAAGCACCTAAAGTAGCTCTTGAGGTAGGCGGAAAACTTCTTAAATGTAAAGTTGACAAATCCGGCTTATCAAATACAAACTACAAAGGTAAACCTAGTGCAATGAATTCTGAAACAGGAGAAAGTTCTGTTAAAGTTATTCTGCCAAGTAAGAAACTTGGAGCAGGAACTTATCCGATTGTACTTGACAACAAAGTTGGTATTGCAACAACAGCTGTTGAAAAAGGTACATTACCGGAGATTACTATCAAATAACAGACTCCGTCTGATTAACAGATAGAAAACTTTAGCGGGTGCGATTAATTTCGCATCCGCTTTTTTTTATTACTCAAAATTAGCAATAATTTTCAGATAATTAAATTCTATATGTAGATATAAAAGAGTATCAAAATCGAACGGATAGATTAATGAGTGTTTATTCTTATCTTTATATTATGGGTGGGGCTTGAAATATACCGGAGAAGAGAAGTTAAAAAAGAGCTCTCTGAAGGTTGTCTACCAAAGGTTGGATAAATATACTTAAAGGTACCCAAGGAAACCATATTCAAATAGGATAAGGTACGGAATCTTTCGCACATTTTTGTTTCACATTTTTCTTCGTCCTCCATAAGTTCTTAATTGAGAGGAACAAAGAAAAATGTTTTAAACAACTGGATTTTGAAAGTGCGAAAAATTATATACGCAATCTCAAATAGGCAGGATAATGTTAGTTAAAATCGACAACAGAGCTTTAAAGCAGTTGGTAAAGGAGTAAATAAAACTCCAGCTTATATAAGTTTTCTCAATCTTTTATTTGTATTATTTTTTTAGATTAACTGGTTTTTCGATTATAAATCCAGAAACAACACCATTTTCATCAGGTTCCGAAACAGAAAATACAATCATTTTTTCCTTTTCCTGATTGATAAAAATACAGTTAGTTAGCTGAGACCATTGATTATTTTCCAAAATTGCAGATAATTCTTCTTCAATAGAAGCCTTACTTCTATATGATGTAAATGCACCGTATTTCAAATTTCGCTCTTGGAAAAACATTGAAGTTTTGATTGATGCCTGAGCAGGTAAAGGCAAATTTTCACACCACTGCCCATTACTTACAGGTAAACCTTCAGGGAACAACATAGAAAACTGAATAACTGGATAAACTCCTTCCTGAAATGATACCAAATAAATTCTTTCCAAAGAACCATCTGTATGCTTAAAATCAATCATTAAAGTATTTTCTGAAACAAAAAAATTTAATCCCTTAAAATTTTTGACAAGTATATCTGCACATTCGTCAAGAGGTGTTGAAACAAGCCTCATCTTAAGTTTCAAATCAGTTCCATTTATTTTCAGCGATTCCGGAGCTAAATCTATACCTTCTAGTGTATTTGAAATAAAATGCCCGGAAGTTTCAGAAGCTGATCCATGAAAAGGGAAGAGAGAAAAAACTTCAGCTTTTAAGTAAAGCAGAAAAGAGAAAAAACACAAAACTATCAGCAGATATTTCATAAAGAAGAGATAAAATCTTCAATTCCATCCATTGCCTTGTTTATATCATCAATGGAAGCAGCATAAGCACATCGAATAAAGCCTTCTCCGCAATAACCAAACGCAGTTCCAGGCACAACAGCAATCTTATATTTTTTCAGAAGAAGCATAGCAAAATCAGATGAAGAAAGGTTCGTCTTTGAAATATTTGGAAATACATAAAAAGCCCCTTCAGGCTTAAAACAATGTAATCCCATATCATTAAGTCTTGAAGTTATAACATTTCTACGCTCTCTATATTCTTCACGCATCTTTAACATCTCTTTTCTACCATTAACAAGAGCCTCCTCAGCTGCCTCCTGAGCGATAATTGGAGCACACAACATTGAATACTGATGGATTTTCATCATTGCATCAATAATTTTTTCAGGTCCACAAGCATAAGCGATTCTAAATCCTGTCATTGAATATGCTTTTGAAAAGCCGTGCAAAAACACAGTTCTTTCTTTCATACCAGGCAAGGAAGCGATAGAAACATGGGTTTTTTCATAAACAAGCTCCGAATAAATTTCATCAGTAATAACGAGCAAATTATATTCGACCGCAATTTGAGCAATTTGAATAATCTGTTCTGAATTTAAGGTTGCCCCTGTTGGATTACAAGGAAAATTCAATAAAATAGCTTTTGTTTTTGGAGTAATAGCTTTTCTCAAATCCTCTGGGTCAAGAGCAAAGTTATTTTTTTCAAAAGTAGGAACAACCACAGGAACACCATGTGCCATTTTTATACCAGGAGCGTATGATACATAACAGGGCTCATGATAAATAATTTCATCTCCCGGATTAATCAGGGCTCTAAATAAAAGATCCAAACCTTCACTTACTCCAACAGTAATAATACACTGATTGACAGGATTGTAGCTAATATCATAATATGACTGCACATAATCGCAAATTTTTTCTCTTAAACACAATAGCCCTAAATTAGATGTATATGAAGTATGACCTTTTTCCAAAGAATAAACAGCCGCTTCCCGAATATGCCAGGGGGTAGGAAAATCAGGTTCTCCAATCCCTAGCGATATGACATCATCCATTTGATTGACTAGTTCAAAAAAATCACGAATTCCGCTTTTAGGCAGTGCCGATATATGCCCTGCAATAATATTGTCAGGGAGAGATTTTGAGTCTTTTAAATTCATTATTTCCTTCCAGAAGTCTACCTGATTCCTTATATTTTTTCAAAATAAAATGTGTTGTTGTAGAAGTTACGCCTTCAATTGTTGATAATTTTGCAGAAACGAATGCTGCAACTTCCTGTAAAGTTTCACCCTGAACTTCAATTTCAAGGTCGAAGCCTCCTGATACAAGATAAAGAGAGGCAACTTCAGGAAATTGAGCGAGGCGTTTAGCTATTGAATCAAATCCGCCCTCTCTTTGAGGCAGGACATTAACTGAAATCACAGCCTTCACCTGAGATTCTGGTAAAATTGAATCATCGATGACAGCCTGATAGCCTTTGATTATACCGTTTTTTTCTAATTCTGCAACAATTTTATCTACATCAGTTTCCTTAATATCAAGGCGAAGAGCAATTTCATTATGAGAAATTTTTGCATTTTCTCTTAAAATTCTCAATATTGTATTCTGCATAATATAATCCTAATATGTTACTTATTTTAATTTTATTAATCATTCAAAATAGCCACAGCATCATTTTCACCTTTTGCTATATTAAAAATTGTATCAAATCCGCTAATTTTAAATATTTCCAATACATTTTCATTTAAACCAAATAAACATAGATTTGAATTAATTTTTTTCTGATTTTTCGTAATTACCAGAAGTACACGCAAACCAGCACTGCTGATATAATCAAGATTAGTCAAATTAATTGCAATATTAATATTTTTTTCAGTCTTATCCAGATAGCCGCTAATTTGCTGTTCTGTATCAGAAGCATTTGTAGCATCTAAACGGCCATTAAGTGTTATACACAAAACATTATCTACATTTTTAAAAGATACATCCATTTTTTCACCATTACTTAAATTTTGTTAATAACAGAATATTTTTATTATTTTCTCTTTTATATTCAATTTTATCCATAAATTGACGAGTCAGAAAAATTCCTAGTCCGCCCACTTCTCTAGATTCAATAGGTTGTGTAATATCTGGAGTTTCAGCATCAAGTAAATTAAAAGGGGCTCCTCTATCTTCAATCTTGAATACCAATGCATTATCATCCTGTTTATTACGGGAAATAGAAATTTTACCCTGCTTTTCATCTGAATAAGCGTATGATATAATATTGACAATAATTTCCTCTATTGCAAGTTGAATTTTCATAATTGCTGAATTTTCAAATCCAGAATCAATAGCTATTTCAGAAACAAACTCTTCAAACTTTTGTAAATTACTTAAATTCGCATCATGCTCTATCATTTCACACATTCTATACCAATCATAGCCACATCGTCCTCCAGTACACCATCTGAGCGTTCCAGTACACTTTCAAATATCTTATTGCAAGATGTACTTATATCATAGTTAGCAAATAATTCTAAACATTGCTTCTGAAGTGGTTCAATACCGGCTATTTCTCCATTTTTGTCACTAAAGTCTGTTAAACCGTCAGAATAGATTAAAACTTTCATTCCTTTATTAAAGTTAATACGAAAATCAGAATATTCAAGGGAATTATCGACCCCCATCATATAATCATCAGTATCCAGAAATTCCACCCCTATTTCAGGGATATAAAGAATAGGCTGACAATGTCCCGCACTTGCATAGGTAAGTTGTTGTTTTTCTGAATCGATAATACCGACAAACCCGGTCATAAACATTCCAAACAAGTCAAATTCTCTGAACATAATTTTATTAGCGAGGGTAAGAAGCAACCCTGGGGTAATACTCTTTTTATCCTGTTGTTCAAGTATACTATGGAAGGCCATGTGAGATAAAAGAGAGAAAAAAGATGCAGACATACCTTTCCCCATTGCATCACATACAATTACAACAACTCTAGAATCAGAGAGTTTTTCAATGGTAATATAATCCCCCCCTACCTGTTTGGCAGGTTCAGCTTTAGTATAAAATTGCAGACCATCAATAACCGGATGTTTTTTCAGAATAAGTTTTTTCTGCAAATCTGTTGCAATCAACATTTCCTGCCTTGCCAATTCAGCATTCATAGCTTTTTTATAAAGCCTGTTATTCTCAATACTGATTGCTATTTGGTCGGCCATCCCGCGGAAAAGTTTTATATCAGCAGTTGAAAATGCATTAACAGGCTCTAATACACCCAGCAAGATTGTTCCTAAAAACTGCTCAAGCCCACTAATCGGCATACAAATTATAGAATTAATATCACTGAATGGGGACTGTTCAATCACTACTTCCATATTATGAGCCACACGGCTTTCAATATTAGAATCATTTTTAATATTAACGGTATTTTGGATAAAGACATCAGGGCATATACCTTCAGTAGCAACAACTTCAAGATTTTCCCCATTCAACATACGAATAACAGCCCACTCTGTTTTTGAACCTGAAATAATATACTTCAAAGCATTGCTTAGAAAAACTTCAATTCCTGCGCTCATTGCAGTATCTCTGGAAAGTTTATAAAAGAGATTCAGGCTTTCATATGCAGATGAAAGTTCTTCAACGAGTTCATTGCAGGCTTGTTCACTTTCAGATAATTTTTTCTTTAGTGATTCAATTTGTTTTTTATTTTCAGCTCTTAATCTATCATGAAGTTCGAGTTCATCAAAATTTTCGAGAGGCTGGATTTTATCTGCAGGAAGCATTTTTTTAAATTTGAGGATATTAACACTTCCTTGTCTCGAATAAGAGACTTCGTCCATAAGTTTATTCATAAGGAAAATGCCCCATCCGTCTTCAGGGAAGTCCTGAATTCCATTCCAATTAAAATCAGGCGGGGTGATTGTATCAGAATCAAAAGCAATACCCGTATCATATAATTCAATTCTAATATGATCACCGCAATGAAAAATTGAAATTTGAAGAGGCTTGCCATTTTCATTTTTATAAGCATGCTGAATAATATTATTAGCAGCCTCAACTACTGCTAATTCAACTGCACTCATTTCATCTTCTGAAAAAATATCGTCTAATGTATCATGACAAAATCTAACGATTAATCTTACTTCCGCAGGGGAGCTAAAAATTGTAAGTCGTTTTTGAGCTCCAGGTTTCATTTATTCAAAAAATCTTCAGCTTCGTTAATTGTTTCAAAGATATCAAAAAGCCTATATAGACGGGTTAATTCGAAAATTTGTTTAACTTGCGGAGTAAATTTGCATAGAGCTATTTTGATATTCAGCTGCACTGTTGCTTTCAGAAAACTTACCAGCGCCCCTAATCCGATACTGTCAATAAACTTGGTATTTTCAAAATTAATAACAATACCATTTGCTTCAGGGTCATCTAAAACCTGTTTTGTCAACACCTTGAATTCATTAACATTTTCCGCATCCAGCCGTTCTTCCAATGAAATAGTATAAATTTTTCCTGTATGGTTCATTTTTCATACCCCTGTTATTATAATCTTCCCATGCGTATCATCACTGAATAACAATCATCAACTCACAATTAATTACATAAATTATCTTACTTTTTTTTCTTCTGCTTATAATGTATATAATACTATGCCTGAAAAATATTATCTTTCAAGAAAAAGAAAGAAGCTTTTTAAAAATTCATTAAATTTCATGTAAACATTAGCATTTTTTAATAAAGTGTATTATAATTAACAAAGTTTAAATAAATAGTTTTGTTATTATTTGTCATTTTTTCATGTAAATCTGCCTTAAAAGAACAGGAGTAACAGCAAGAAACTTTTTATTTTTTTCAATTTAACGAAAAACATTGCATTATAATGGGAGTTTTCAATGAGTATGCAACCTGACAGTATAGAGATAATTTCTTCATACCTTGCGAATGAGTTCGGAATGAATCCGGAGGAGACCGCAGAAATTCTGGATATTTTTTTTGAGGAAAGTGAAAGTCTTATTCAGAAAATGGAAGAAGCATTGAATAATAAAAATCACAATGATATAGCACTGCATGCGCATGCGATGAAAGGCAGTGCGGCGAACATTAATGCATCTAATTTATCCTCTTTAGCTCTTAATATTGAAATATCTGGAAAAAGTGGAAATCTTGACAATGCGAAAGAGACATTACCTTTATTAAAAAATGCTTTTATAACGCTGAAAAAAGAGTATGCCGCCTAAAATTAAAAAATTATTATCTGCTGTATACGGAAATCTGTATGAAACATACGGTAAAATCCCCTGCCCTTTAAGTCATAACACTCCGTTTCAACTACTTGTTGCAGTTATTCTTTCCGCACAATGCACTGATAAAAAAGTAAATACAGTAACTCCTATTTTATTTGAACAATACCCTGACTCTCAAACCATGTCAGTTGCATCCCAAACTGATATTGAAAGAATAATTAAACCGATTGGTTTATTTAGAATGAAGTCAAAAAACATCATAGGAACAGCAAAAAAAATAGAAGATGATTTCAAAGGGGAAGTCCCTCAGGAAATGGAATTATTAATTACACTGCCAGGAGTTGGCAGAAAAACAGCAAATGTTGTACTTGGGAATGCTTTTAATATTCCAGGATTTCCCGTTGATACACATGTAAAACGGATCATAAACAGAATTGGAGTTTTAAAAAGTAATATCCCTGAAAAAATAGAGAAACTTGTAACAGCACATGTTGAAAAAGAGTTATGGACGGAATTTTCACACTTGCTTATAGTACATGGCCGAAACAGATGTAAATCGTCAAAACCAGATTGTAAAAATTGTGAAATAAGCGATATATGTAGGAAAAAAATTTAAAAAGCTAAATATGACCGCTTTTTTTTCTAAATGGCAATTTTACTTTTTTATA
>Ga0256913_10000345_pt1 | contig 23882 bp, 24 predicted proteins | sample Axial_MatmetaG_FD_185970 | JGI IMG/M metagenome (GOLD analysis project Ga0256913, IMG submission 185970) | Deep-sea worm associated microbial mat communities from Axial Seamount, Juan de Fuca Ridge, Pacific Ocean - Axial_Mat | ecosystem: Environmental > Aquatic > Marine > Oceanic > Microbial... | reverse complement strand
TAGCTTTCAAATTGAAAGTGAGGATAAATTAGATTTATCTTCAAAGATATCAAATAAAAATTCCCTAAATGATTTAATTTCATCTTTATTAAATGATTTTAAAGAATTAGAAAAAAAGTTAAAAAAGTTAAAAAATGAAAAAAAATAAAAATAAAACAAAAAAAGTAATTTTTACTGTATCTCTAATCACTATTCTCTTTTCCCTAATCACTTATGCTTACTATACCAATACGAATAAGTTTTTTGATGATAGTAGAAAAAATGATGGATTTGGAGGAGAAGCATTAGAAAGGGATAGTGAGGATTTTATTGTTAACGGCTGTGGGGCAGGAACAATGCTTGATACCGTTACAGGTTTATGTTGGGATAAAAATATGAGTCATGCAGGTTCTACAAAACAATGGGCAACAAATAATACTTATGCAAAACCTACTTGGAATGATACAACTAAAATTTATTCTTATCCAAACGGTAAAGCAAATTATCCTGCATTTGTATATTGTGAAGATTTAACAATTGATGATAAAGATGATTGGAGATTACCTACAAGGAATGAATTGATGACATTAATTGATGAAATTGGGGGAAGTGGTTCTACTTGTATTTCATTAATTGGATTTGGATTTAGTAATTGTCAAGATAATTATTATTGGACTCAGGATGAATATAAATCAAGTACATCCTATGTGTGGCTTGTCTATTTCAGCAGCGGCCTTGACGGCACACGCGCTAAGACTGACTACCGTTATGTCGTATGCGTGCGGTAGACACTCTAAAATTTCTTTGAAATTTTATTGGTTTTTTTGAACTTGTTCAAAAAAAATTTGGGATTTTGCTTTAGCAAAATCATTTGGTAAGATTTTCGCAAAGTGAAAATTTTTTTTAATTGTCGAACATTATCCTTTTTTGGCACAGATTTATGACTTTTTAATTCATATTACTATATTCGGTAATCCTTTTCGCCCCTAACTAAAAAACAAAAACAATTAAATATATATAATTATATTTTTATTTATATGGAAGGATTAAATAGAGGAATCTTCGAAATTTTTGAAATAGTATTAGTTATTTCCCTTTCTTTAATTATAATTTCTGCTTTAATTTATACTTCAAAACCTAATTTTATTAATGCCAAATTAATGGCAAGTGAGATATCATATATTTCAAGTATTGCCACAAAAGATAGTGAGATAACTTTAGATTATAAACAAATTAAAGATGACTTTAATTTAAATTCAAATAATCAAGAAATTGAAATAGTCTTTGATGATAAATCAAAAGCTAAAAAAGAGTATTTAGGTGAGAAAGTAGATTTAACAAAATCTTCTAATTCAATATTTATAACAAGAAGTTAAAAACAAATGGATCAAGAGTTTTATTTAAATTTTTTATATAATCAAATAAAAAATAATCTTTTAGAAGAAAGAGTAAAAATTGTAAAGAAATTAAATGAACAAGTAATAGAAGAAAATCAAATAATAAAAAAAAAATCCAATTCAAAAATCACAATATGTCAAATAAAATTATCGAATAATAAAATATTATTAGTTGAAGATTTACCTTTAAATTTTTTATTAGCACAAACAATTTTTATAGGCGATAAAATAAAACTTAAAACATTTAAAATAAAAAACAAAAAATTTGAATTTATTGCAGATGAAAAAATAGTAAAAAAATTAGGAACAATAGTAACTCAAAATACAGTAAAAGAAATGGCTGTTGAAGAGTTATTTAATTTGAAATTTTCTTTTACTTTTGAACAACCAAAAATTTTAATAGAATTTAAAAATTACATTTTAAAAAAGACCAAAATAGATTTAGGTAGGATACATATAATTGACTCAAAAAGTATAGAATTATTTTTACCAAATATTAGAAATTCACATTTAAAAATTGCCCAGTATTTAAAATTACCCACAATCTCATTTATTAAGAACTCTTTTATTAAAGATACTTCAATAAATGTATTTGATATAGAAAATCAAATAAAATTAATTAAACCTTTAATTGTATATGAAAATCAAATAATTCAAAATTATGAACGAAGAACAAATCAAAAATTATATTTGGATTTGGTAAATAGTATTGTATTAAAATTAGATATTAATCCTATAATTAAAAAAATAACAGACTGTCCAAAAGTTAATTTTAATAAAGAAAAAATCATTGAAAAAATAAAAAATAAAAAAGAAATTGAGATTTCAACAACAAATAAATTTGATATTAAAAATAATAAAAATTTATTATTGCCTTTATTTAGGTCAATAAAATCGGGGAAATTTGTTAAAATAAAAAATTTAAAAGAATTCTCTGAAATTACAGGATTAAAATATAAAGAAGATTTAAGTTATTTAAAAAATATCCATATACAAACAATAAATGGTGAAAAGGCAAGATTTGTCGAACTTTATTTAAATAAAAAAACAAGAAATATGATCGAATTTTTAATTAAAAATAAAACAAAAAATAATATCTTATTTTTCTCTAATTTCAATGAATTAATTTTAAAATTATTAGATTCAAATGAAATTTTAACTGGAATAATAAAAAAAGAAGAAATATCTTCTCAAAAGATTTTACAATACAATCATTTAATTAAAAAAATATTTCAATTAGTTTTAATTGAAACAATTAATTTTAACAATTTACCAAAAAAACAAAGAGCAACAAAACCAACAGAATTATACTTTTTAAGTATTTTCAATTCAATGTATTATTCTTATAATACTTATCAAAAATATCCCATTAAAATAAAATTATTAAATGAAATAATTTTAAGATTAAATAATGTTTTATTAGTATTAAAAAATATTAAAATTTCTTATGGGGATTTATATTTTATAAATCAAATAGTATTATTAAGTATTAAATTATTTGAAGAATTTAATTTAGATTTATCCTATAAATTAAAACATTTTTTTAATGAATATTTTAAATCTACAACATTACATTTATACTTAAAAACAAAAATAAATATCAATATTGAACATTTCATGTTAGATGTTGCAAATTGTAACAAATTATCTAAAAAAAAATCTTTAATATTAATTATAAAAAAACCAATACCTAAAAATTTAATTTCACCAAGAGTAAAACTTTTATATGGTGAGATGCCACATAAAGTTTATATTAAACCAAATTATACTAAATTAATTAAGGTTTTCCCTTATTCTTATGCTGAAGTTGGCGAGATAATTAAAAAATCAAATATTGATATAACTTATGCAATAAATAAGATAAAATTCAAAGATAAAGAAATTAAAATTGACAAAAGTTATTTTACTTATTATTATTCTTATCCAAAATATAAAGTTTTAACTGAGAACCCTTATTTTAAAACTTTAATTAAAAAGCATTAATCATTTTTTAAAATTAAAAATCCACTATCTATTTCAATAAGTTCATAAATATATTTTTTTTTAACTAAATCAAATAAAGATTTAGTACTTTTATGTGTTAATATATTATCAAATATAATTAAACTATTTTTATTTAAAATACATCTTTTTTCAATTAATAGTAAAATTTCTTTATATCTATCTTGTGCAGCATCAATAAAAATCAAATCAAATTTTTCATTTAATTTCTTTTTATCTTTTAATATTTCAAACACATTACCTTTAATTTGAAAAATATTTTTTGAATATTTTAAAAAATTTTGTTTAGCTTCTTCAAATCTTGTATTATTAATTTCAATAGTATAAATTTTTGAAGTTAAAGGTAAATTTTTCAATAAGCATAAAGTTGAAAATCCATTTGAAGTTCCAATTTCTAAAACTCTTTTAGGCTTATTTATTTCAATTAAATTTGTTAAAAACATACAAAGATTCCAAGAAATATTCCAATTTTTCTTTTTTTCTTTTTTTAATGACTTTAAAAGAGAATATATATCATTCATATAAAAATTTATTATTTTATTAAAAATTAGGTTTATCTATTATTTCTTAGTTTTCTTTTTCTAAGTCTCATAATCTTTTTTTGCCATTTCCATCTCATTTGGCCTTTTTTCTTCCATCTTCTTGAACTTCTTTTCATTTTTAATTAATTTTGATTTTTATAGTAATAACTATAATAATATAATAAATTAAATCCCATATTCTTTTTAAATCTTTTCAAAATCTTTTTTAGCCTTCTTTTAGTATTTGTCTTACTTCAATTGTAAATAACATATATAAATAACTTTATTTAATTATTATTATGTTTAATAAAAAATCACAATTTCCTATGATTAAAACTTTGATAATTTTATTTGTCGCAACAATTATTCTTTTAACTTATATGATTTTACTTTCAGGAGAAAAAGTAAATATAAATGATAAAAAATTAAAAACACAAATTGTAATAGATAGAATTTTTAATAATAATTGTTTTTCAAATGAATTTGGATTTATTTTAAAAGATAAATTTACTAAAGAATCTTTAGAAAATTGTTTTGTTGGTTCGAAAGAATTACTTATAAGACTAAATTTAGATTCAGAAAAAATAAATCCAAATACTATTTATTATAATAAAGACCAGTTTATTAAAATGGCTCCTCTTTGTAAATTTAAGAGTTCAATATTATGTACAGAATTAAAATATCCTATTTTAATTGGAGATAAAAAATCTTCTGAAACTTCAATCTTAACAATCCAGATAATTTCGTCTTAATTTTAACTAAAAAGTAGTGCTTTATTGTTAGTACTTTAAAATTATACTACAAAGATTTATAAAAAATAAAAGTAATATTATTACTATCATACAAAAGTAGTTATAATTGTTTCTTCAAGGACAATAATAACTATAATTAGTTAAACAAAGTGAAAACTAAAGTAAACTTTATAAACAAAGAAATATTGTTAATAAATAATAATAAACTAACTCAAAAATGATTGTTAAAGAAGAATTTTTAAATATGTTAAGACAGTACTTCAGTCTTAACCTTTATGAGGTTAAAATTTGGACAGCCCTTCTATCTAGAAAAGTAGCTACAGCAGGAGAATTAAGTGATTTAGCAGTAGTTCCAAGATCAAGAACTTATGATGTTTTAGAATCTTTAGAAAAGAAAGGTTTTGTAATGGTTAAATTAGGAAAACCAATTAAATATATTGCAATATCTCCATCAGATGTTATTGATAGAGTTAAAAAGAGAGTTGCAAAAAAATCTGAAGAAAAATTAGATAAATTAGAAGCTTTAAGAGATAGTAATGTTTTAAAAGATTTAGAACAATTACATGAACAAGGAATTCAATTAGTTGAACCAAGTGATTTAAGTGGAGCTTTAAAAGGAAGATATAATTTATATAATCACTTAGAAGCAATGGTTAAAAATGCAGAAAGTGAAGTTATAATTATGACTACATCATCTGGATTTTTAAGAAAAATTGAAGCATTAAAAGGTATTTTTGAAGATTTAGATGAAAGAGGAGTTTCAGTAAAAATTGTTTGTCCAAAAACAGATAAAACTGAAAATTTAGCAAAAGAATTAGAAAGTGTAGCTGAAGTAAGATATTCTGAAGAAGTTGAAGCAAGATTTTGTATTATTGATGGAAGTGAAGTTTTATTCATGACATTACATGATAAAGATATTTATCCTGCTTACGATATAGGAATTTGGGTAAATACACCTTTCTTTGCTCAAGCATTACAACAATTATTTGAAATTGCTTGGAGAGAATTTAACCCTAAAAAATAATTTTCTTTTTAATTCTAATTTTTTAAAATTATAACTAAACCAATATTTTCAATTTTCAAAATTAATTAACTAATATAAAAATAAATTATTTTTTAGAATTATTTAACATATGAATTTGTGCTCTTAAATTTCTAATTTCACTTTGATGATTTAATATATTTTGACTAAAATCATTTAAAATTCCAGTAAAATCACTATTATTTAACTTAATTTCTTCAGGTTCTTCAACTTCAACTGAAGTAGGAGTATAATCTAAAATAAACTCTAAAATATGTGTAGAATCTTTAAAAACTGCCAATACTTCAATAAATCCAGAATATAAAGTACTTTTATCATCTAATTCTGGTTTTTCAATATGTGATTCAACAATATTAAATTTTTCAGTTTCTTCCTTTAATTTTCCTAAAACATGTTCAAGTGCTTTTTGAACATTTTCAACAGGTTTTCCTGCAATTTGAATAATAAATCTAACTTTTATTTTTACCATAGAATTTGAAAAGTGAAAAGATTATATAAATTTTGTGTTAATTTTTAATTTTTTTTTCTTTTTTTTTTAAAATTAATTATTCTAAATTTATTCTAATTTTTCAAGAATCTCATCTAAAATTAAATTCAATTTATATCTTTTATTAAAATATTTAACAACATTTTCAACATCTCTAAGATATAAATCTTTCAAATTATTAAAATCATCAACATTTTTAATTGTCATAGCTTGACCCAAATCAATAATATATGGGATTTGATTTTTAACTAGAATATTAAACTCAGAAAGATCACCATGAATTAATTTAGCTTTTTTTTTTAAAATAAACATTTGTTCTAAAAGCATTTCAAAGAATTCAGAAGGATTATCTAAAACAACATCTTTTAGCATTCCACCATCAATATATTCCATAATAATAATATTTCCCATTTGTTTATATACAAAAGGAACATTCATATTTTCTTTATGACAAATCATTAAATTTCTATATTCTTTTTGAACCCAAAAAAAAATAACTTTTCTTAAATTACCCTTAATATTTTTAAATCTAAAATCTCTATTAATATAAGAAGTAATTTTTTTAAAATTAGAACTAGTAACTCTATAAAGTTTAATTGCACGATATTCTTTATCTTTAGATGATAAATACACATCGGCTTCTTTTCCAGTTTTTATTGGATTTAATAATACATCAAAATACTTTTTTTGTTTTAATAAATTTAGAGTTTCAAGAGTTTGTTCATCAAAAACTCCTTCTAAAACTTTAAATTTTTCTCTATTAACTTTTACCACTTAAAATATAAAAGACTTATTTAAATTTAAAGTTAACTATATAAAGAATTAATTTTTTCCTTTATATTATGTTAAATGCTGATATTATAGAAATACTAAAAGAGAAAAAAATAGTACTCTTAGAGAATGATATTAGTTTTAAATCTGAAGAAGAAAAAATAATTTTTTTAAATAAACTTGAAGAAATAATAAAAAAAGAGATTAAATTAGAATTTTTAAATCAAGATTTAATTGAAATAATTTTAAAAATTGATTTTTGTGAAGAAATAATAAATAAGTTTAAAAAAATAAATTGGGTTGATTTTAATAATTTATTTAAGAAAAAAAATGAAAATGATAGATCATTAAAAATTTATTCAAATTTTTTAAAATTCATAAAAAATGAATTTAATATTTTAGAAAATCAACAAGATTTATTAAATTCAAATTCTTTATTAAAATTTAATAAACCAAAAGAAGAAAAAATAAAAACTACATTTAATAAAGAATTATTTAAGAAATATCCTAATTTTAATTATGAAAAAGATTTAAAAGAAAAAACTGAAAGATTTGAACTTGAAGTATTATTTAATTATACTAAAGAGCCAAATAAAATAACAATAAATAATTTCATATTGTATTTTAATAGGCGATTACAATATTTTACAAATTTATTAAAAAATAGAGTTAATATTGATAATGTTATGAGAATTTCATCTTTAAGAGATATAAATAATACCAATACTGAAGTTTCAATAATAGGGTTAATTTCTGAAATAAATCAAACAAAAAATGGACATTATATGATTACAATAGAAGATAGAAGTGGTTCAATAAAATGTTTTGTAAATAAAGATAAAACAGATCAGGTAAAACAAATAGAAAATTTTTGTTTAGATGAGGGAATTGGAGTTGTTGGAAAAATAGGAAATAAAATAATTTGGACTGATGAGTTTGTTTTACCATTGCCTCAAAATAATATTGACTTAAAGAGAACAGATAAAGAAGAATATATTGCTGTAATTTCAGATTTACATTTTGGAGCAAAAGTCTTTGTTGATGAAGCATTTCAAAAATTTTTAGATTTTATTGGGGGTAATACCAATAGTGAAAAATTAAATAAACTAGCACAGAAAATCAAACATATATTGATTCCTGGGGATATGATTGAAGGAATAGGTATATACCCTGGACAAGGTCAAGATGCAAGAATTTTAAGTGCAGAACTTCAATATCATGAAGCAGCAAGATGGTTAAATCAAATTCCAAAAGATAAGAGTATAATAATAATTCCAGGGAATCATGATACTACGAGACTTTCAGAACCTCAACCACATATTCCATATGACAAAGCATATGCATTATATAACTTATCAAATGTAATAATGTTATCAAATCCATCAAGAGTAAATTTATTTCCTGAAGATTCAAATGGTGGATTAGAAGCGTATTTATACCATGGCGGAAGTTTATTTTATTATGCAGATAAAATACAACATTTAAGAGAATTGGGTGGTGCTAAAAAACCAGAAGAAGTAGTAAAATATCTTTTAAGTAAAAAACACTTAGCACCCTCACATGGAGCAACACTATATATCCCAGACACTCAAAATGATCCATTAGTAATTAAAAAAATGCCAGATTTCTTCATTACTGGACACACACATAAAATGAGTTTAGCTAATCATAAAGGATGTACAATAATTTCGGGTGGTTGTTGGGTAGAAATGAGTGATTATCAAGAAAAAATGGGAATGTTTCCAGATGTCGGAAAATGTATACTTGTAAATACTAAAACAAGAAAACCCAAAATAATTAATTTTTATACTGAAAAACATAATAAAGATGAAAATAAATAATTTTATTTATTTAGTTATTCACGTTTAAAATTATTTAAAAATTTAAAGTTTTTAGGAACATAAACTTCTTCTCTATTTTTTAAAATTTCTAGAATATAATCAAAAGGTAGTATTGAAATTCCAAATAATCTTGAAAGTTCTTTAGTTTTATAAACTTCATGTTTATCAAATGAAAAAAGAGTTTCCTTTTTTAAGAAAATAACTTTTTCAACATTAACTTTTTCAACATATTTAATCTCAGGAAATCTTAAGTTTTCTTTAAACAATCTTCCCCTTTTAACTTCATTTGGAAATATTTTAAATCCTTCAATTAAATATTTCATAAATTCATTTAATTTTCCAGAATTAATATTTAAATCTTTTTTTGAAACACTATATTTAACTTGTTGAAAATAAGGTACTAAATCTCCATAAATTCCAATTTCTTTATTATAATATTTAATTCTTTTAGAATAAAATAAATTATTTTCCTCTAAAAAAGTTTCAATAATTTGGCTTATTGTTTTCATTATTGAATGACAAACTGGAAAACTTTATAAATCTTAAGTATTAATTTTTCTTTTTAATAATTTCATCAATAAATTTTTTATCATATCTATACATTCTATAAATATCGTCTCGTATAGTTTTATTTTCATCTATTTTACTAATAAATTCAGGATTATAAAATTCCCAAACAATATTTTTATTTTTATCTAATTCAAAAACTCTTCCAATTTCACTATCAGTAATAAGCATATTTCCATTTTCAAGTAATTGTATATATCCTTGAGACATAGAATAAAAATCTTTTTTTTTATATTCCCAAAGTATTTTCATATTTACAGGATTCAATTTAATAATTCTGCTCCATTCTCTATATCTTCCATTATCAAAAATAATTAGATTTCCATCAGGTAACATTTTAACTGAATGTTGGCCTTCAATATTATCTTTAATTTGATCATAAATTCCAGACCATAAGACTTTTTTAGAATCTTTATCTAAAATAAAAATCATACTTCCATGCCTAAAACTAATAATCCAATTTCCTGGCGTAAAGGCTTTATGAACTTTTTCCATTGAATTATGTGGGACTAAAGAAAATGAATTTAAATGATAATAATCATAATTTCCACCCCAAATACTAGTATTTTTTTTATGTGTTGGAGATATTTTTTGGGTTGTATCTAATTCAAGAGGTTTATGAAATTTTTTAAGTTCATTTAAATTTTCCCAAGTAGACCATTTTTGAAGTGTTTTTCCTTCAGATGAAAATTCAACAATAACATCAAATTCAACTTTTCTTCTATTATATTCGTGAACTTCTTTAGTAAAAGTAAAAATAGTATTTTCAGGAGTAATATAAATTTCATGGTGTATAGGTAGTTTTTTAATCCAAATAGGTTTATCATCCCAAGTAAACTTTCCCCATTTTAGAGATTCATAAGATTCTTGAGCATAATAATTCCCATTTTTATCCAGAATTGAAAGATATTTAAAATTCCAATTTTTAATAAGTTTTCCATTCATATCAATAAGTTTTCCTTCATATAAATTATAACCATCAAAAACTTTAGTAGTATCATAATATTGAACTCCATTTTTACTAACATCATAAGAAGGTAATTCATATTTATCTTGAAGATTAAAAAAGAAAAAATAAATTGAAAATAAAAATAAAAATACAATAACAATACAACTAAAAATAAAAAAAATTCTTTGTTTTTTCCAGATTTTCAAAATAAAATTCTTTAGAGTATGTCTAAAAAATCTTAGAACAATTCCTAAAACGAGAGCAAAAAAACCAAGAATAAATGAAAATATAGAACTAATCAAATAGCCTCCAGTTCCAGGATCAATATAGGCAAAACAAGATGGAATAAAAATTAAACTTATAATAATTAAATTAACGGTAAAAATAATCATAATAAATTAAAATTAAATTTCTATTTAAAGTTTTTGTATTTTCAAAATTAAATCCAAATTTATTTAAAGAAAAAGATTTTTCATAATTTATGACTAAAAAAATCTCTATTTCAAAACAAAATTCAAATAAAAAAACAAAAGAGAATAAAAAAGAAAATTCTAATTCAAAAGCCCAATATCTTAATTTTAAACACACTGGAGAAATAAAAGTTTCAGATAAAATAATTGAGAATGTTATTGGACAAGACGAAGCTTTAGAAATAATCAATAAAGCAGCAACACAAAGAAGACATGTTTTATTATTGGGTGAACCTGGAACAGGAAAAAGTATGTTAGGAAAAGCAATTGCTGAAATTCTTTCTACTAAAAACGCATTAGATATTTTATCATATCCAAATCAAAAAGATGAAAACAATCCAATTATTAAAATAACTAAAGCAGGAGATGGAGAAAAAATAATTGAAAAAACAAAAATAGTTCAATTAAAGAATATGGGAAAAGGACAAGGAACAATAATGATAATTTTTTTATTATTAAGTGCAGCTTTTTCTTATTATCATTATTGGAAATGGACAATAGGTGATTATCCCGATGTTGTTTATACAGGATGGATTGTAGCTGATGTTATTATGATTGGTTTTTTGATTTTTGCTTTAGCATTATCAATGTCAATGTCAAAAAAAATGGGTGGAGCTTCATCTGGTGGTAAAGAACCAAAATTAATTGTAGATAATTCATCTAAAAAAATGCTTTTTGAAGATGCAAGCGGAGCACATGAGGGAGCTTTATTAGGTGATGTATTACATGACCCATTTCAATCAGGAGGACTTGGAACTCCAGCTCATCAAAGAGTAGTTGCAGGAATGATACATAAAGCAAATGGAGGAGTTTTATTTATAGATGAAATTGCAACATTAAAACCTGAAATGCAACAAGAATTATTAACTGCAATTCAAGAGAAACAGATGCCAATTACTGGAAGGTCTGAAAGGTCAGCTGGAGCAATGGTAAGGACAACACCAGTTCCAACAGATTTTATACTCGTTGCAGCAGGAAATTTAGATACATTAAAACATATGCATCCAGCATTAAGATCAAGAATTAGGGGTTCCGGCTATGAGATTTATATGAATGAAAATATGGATGATACAATAGAAAATAGAAAGAAAATAATTCAATTTATCGCTCAAGAAGTTAAATTAGATAAAAAAATTCCTCATTTTACTTCAAATGCATGTAAACAAATAATTGAAGAAGCAAGAAAAAGATCAGATAAAGGAAACAAATTAACCACAAGATTTAGAGAATTAGGTGGAATTATTAGAGGTGCTGGAGATATGGCAATATTAAATAAACATGAACTAACTACAGAAGAAGATATTTTACAAGCATTAAAAAAAATTAGATCAATAGAAGATCAAATGATTTCAAAATATGTAGAAACAAAAGAAAGATATTCAATAATTAAAACTTCTGGTTCAGAAATTGGAAAAGTTAATGGTCTCGCAGTAGTTGGACAAACTCCACCATATACAGGAATGGTAATGCCAATTGAAGCTGAAGTAATAAAAGGGGGAAAAGGAAACCAATTTATTGCCACAGGAAAATTAGGGGAAATTGCTAAAGAATCAGTAACAAACATTTCTGCTTTAATAAAAAAGATTTTTGGAGAAGATTTATCTAAAGATTATAGTGTATATATACAATTTATTCAAACACATTCGGGTGTAGAAGGAGATAGTGCTTCAATTGCAATTGCAAGTTCAATAGTTTCTGCATTGAAAGAGATTCCAATAAAACAATCATTTGCAATGACTGGTTCATTATCAATAAGAGGGGAAGTTTTACCAATTGGTGGTGTAAGTGCTAAAGTTGAAGGTGCATATAAATCAGGCATAAAAACTATACTAATTCCACAAAGTAATGTCCAAGATTTAGTAATTACAAACGAAGTAAAAAAAGCAGTAAAAATAATTCCAGTTTCAAATTTCATTCAAGTATTAGATAATATTCTTGATTGGAAAACAAAAGATAAAAAAGTAAGAGATAAATTAAAAAAATTATTATAAAAATTATTTATCTGTATTAATTTATCCAAAGAATTCAAAAAAATCCTTTTTTAAGAAAAAAATTATTTAAAATTAATCTCATAATACTCTTCTATGAAATTAAAAAGAATAAAAATAATTTCAACTATATTTCCAAAATCAATTAAAAAAATTATTTATTTATTGATATTATCCTATATCTTTATATTTTCAATAAATAGTAGTTTTGCAATTAATTGTGGGGGTGAAGTCAAGTGTAATTGTGGAGATACAATAACTTCAAATTATATTCTTAAAGAAAATTTAATTTGTAATAATTCTGGATTGAATTTAGGGGATAGTATTACATTAGATTGTAATGATTTTCAAATAAAAGGTTCAAATAAAGCTTCAGGATTAAGGTTAAGTGGAAGTAAAAATATAGTAATAAAAAATTGTAAAATTGAGAATTTTTCAATAGGAATTGAAACAAAAAGTAAAAGAGTTTGGAAACAAGGATTATTGGGTGGAAGTTATCAAGTAACAGTATATCCATCAAATATTCAAGTAATTAAAAATCAATTTAAATTTAATGAATTTGGAATAAAAGGATTGGAATTACAATCAATAATTATTTATAATAATATTTTTCAAAACAATTCAAAAAATAGTTTTTATTTAAATTCAAATTCTGCAACAATATATGGAAATAGTTTTTATAAAGATAATTTTTTCTTCACTAAAACTAGCCATAAGACTTTTTGTAAAAATGGAATAACTAATTTATATTTTTTTAAAACAGAAAAAATCCCACAATGTAATTGTATATATCCAATAACTAATTTAAATATTAATTCAAATATTAATTTTTGTAATGGTAAATATAAAAATATAAATAATTTAAAATTACTTTCAAATGGAAGAATTAATTGTAATGGAGGAATATTCTCTGGTGAGAATTCTAAAACCGCAATAAAAGTTCCAGGTTCAAGAAATACAATAATAAGAAATTGTACATTTAAAAATTATTCAATTGGAGTAGAATATACTTATAAAACAAAAATCCAATATAGCAGAGTATTTTATATTCCGTCATTAAATAATCTTTTAGAAAATTCCATTTTTTATAACAATAATAATGCAATTTATGTAGATAATCATGGTACTGGAAGTATAATAGAAAATATACATAATAATATTTTTTTAGAAAATAATAAAAATATTTATATTACAAGTAATAAACATTCAGATGCAAGAAATAATTTTTGGGGAACTTCAAATGAAACTGAAATTGAGAATAAATTAAGACCAAAACAAAATATTATTTATAAACCATTTTTAACAAATTCAAAATATTTAGATTTAAAAATAAATAAAAATATTAAATTTAAAAAAACAAACACAACTGAAATTAATTTTCAAATTGAGAAAAATAAATATTTTTTAAATCAACAAATTAAAATATTATTATTAGACTTAGTTAATAATTCAATAATAAAAACAAAAGAAATAAATATTTCAAATTATATTGGATTAACTAAATTAGTAAATCTTTCATGGAATTTAAAATATGGTCACACATTATCAATAATTTTAGATCCAGAAAATAAATTTGAAGAGATAGACAAATCAAATAATTATTTAACAATAGAATATAAGAAAAAACAAAATTTATTTTTAAAAATTAATTCTGGGATAAAAGTTGCAGATATAGAAATTAGAAATTATTTAGAAACAGAATTTGAAAATTACAATTTAATTTCAAATGATTTAGAGGCAGACCTTATAATAAATATTCAAACAGAAAAAGAGAAATTTATTTTATTTAAATTAATGGACTTAATTAAACCATTAAATAATTTAAAACCTTATGAGGGGATAATTAAATCAAATCAAAACATAGAGAAACATAATATTTCAATTATAGGATTTAATTTAGATGGAACAATTACTGGAATAAAAGAATTCATAAAATCTAAACAAAAATATATTAAAACTACACAAAGAGATTATATTAATTCAACAAATTTAAATGGATTAAAAATTTATGACACTTTACATTTAAGTGATAATAAAATATACTATAAAAAGAACAATAATTTATTTGCTAAAAAAATAAGAGATATTTTATATGGAAATAATGTGAAAATTTCAAAATATTTAGTTCCAATTTCTATATCTTCAAATCAAACCCATATTGACTATAATTTAATAAAAATAAGTGGAGATTATAGTAATAAATTAAAAAAACAAATTGACAAAGATAGATTGCCAATAGTTTTTTCAGGAGGGCTTTGGGGAAACATAAAAACTTGGCAAGAATTAGGATTAGAATTAGCAAATCAAGGATTTGAAGTTTATTTAATAGAATTAACAGGCTCAAAACAACTTGAATGTTTAAACTGTTATAATTATAATTATAGCTTTTTAACAAAAAAAGTCTTACCAAGTTATATTAATTTTATTAAAACAGACGCCAATAAAAATAAAATAAAATATATTGGACATAGTAATGGGGCAAGAACAATATTAGATAGTTTAAGCAATAGTGAAATAAATCAAAATGAAATCGAAACTTTAATTGCCGTAGGGGTTCCAGGTTCATTTTCCGAAAAAAGTTATTTTTCAGATTTAATTGGGAAAGGAGGGAATAATTCATTAAATTATTTTAAACATTTAAATATAACTCATGTCACATTAGGCGAGATTGCAGAACATTTAGATTTTTGGGCTTCAGATTTAACAAGATTTTTAAACTCAGAAAATAAGATTTCAACAAATTTATTTAAACAATATTATACTTGGGTAATATCTAAAAATGATACACAACCAGGAAAAAATTTAAATTTAGAAAATTTTATACTTTTAGCAGGAAAACCAATTTATTTTTATAATTCAATTGGGAAAAGATTGAATTTAATAAATAATGATGTAATAGTTTCACTTCAAGATGAAAGAGAAATATTTTCTCAAATACAAGCTAAAAATAAATACTATCAAGAATTTAATTCATTACATATAGGAATGAGTGAAAATCAAGAAATAAAAGAAACAATAAAAACTATACTAAATAAAAACTTATTTAAAAAATGAAAAAGACAATAAAAAAAACAATAAATAAAAACATTTTAAAATTTAATTTATATTATATCATAATATTTATAATACATATCTTATTTAATGAAAAAAATAATTTCATTTCTATAATAGATTTATTTTTATTCATTTCATTAATAGGCATATCAATAATATTATTTAAAAAATTAGAAAAAACTTTTAGAACTTTATTTGCTCTAATAATAGATACAATAATATTACTAATCTTATTATTTAGTTATTTAATCTTTGAATCTTATATAATAACTTGTAATAGTGGTTTTTGTGAATTATACTATATAATTTCATTTTTATTATTTGCAATAATACCAATATTAATTTTAGATTTAGTATTTTTTATTGTAATTCTAATTAAAAAATTAAAATCCTCGGAGGGAGTAGAATGAAAAAAATATTAATATTAATTTTATTAATTTTAAGTTTAAATATTTCATTTAGTGAATCAGTAGAAGATTTAGTAAATACATATAATTTTTCCTCAAACTTAAACAACTCAAATTTTCAAATATCAAATATAACATTAACAAATAAAACAATAAATTTAAATTTAAAATTGAATTTAAGTACTTTAAAATTAGATCAAAATTATTCATTCTTATATGGAATAAATTCTCAAACAGAAATAACTTTTAAATTTAATCATATTTTTTTAAATTCAAATCAATCAAATTTAGAATTAGACTTAGAATTAAATAATTCCAATTTAGAAAAAGGGAATTATAGTTTTTTTTTAAGAATTTCAAATCAAACTGAAACTATATATTTAAATAATTCAATTTTAAATTTCACAATTAAAAATTCAACATTTAATAAAACAAATAAAAATTATTTTATAATCAATAATCAATATTATAAATTTAAAACCAAAACAAATAAAACAGAGGAAATAAGCTTTCTTAAAGCAGAATTTATTAAAAACAACGATTTAGTTGACATAATAGAATTAAACTTCAATTTAGGTGTTGAGAGTACTGGAAGATATAACTTAAACTATATTCTTTCTGATAATTATGGGAATACCATAATAGAAAAGAATGAAAATTTAGATTTAAAAAAAGGAAATAATCTCATAAAATCAATAATTGTAGGAGAATATTTTTTCAAATCAAAACTAAACTCCCCATATAAAATAAAATTAATAGTTCTATCAAAAAATAATTCAATTTTAAAAAGTAAATTTAATATAAAACTTTCCAAGAGAAATTATACTTACTTAGATTTCAAAAGGAATAATTTAGCTGAATTAATAATTCAAAATATAACATATAATAACTTAACAGGAAAAGTAAATATTATATTATTAAATATTGGGGAAATAGATGCAATAAATTTCATACTAAAAATTTCAAATCATAAAAATATATTAATTCCATATTTAAAGAAAAATACTACATTAAATTTAACATATAACTTAGAACAAAATTTAACAAAAATCAAAATATACTTAGACTATTACAATACAATAGAAGAAAGATATAAATATAATAATTATTTAGAATGGCCAATTAATTTAACTGAAATATGTGGAGATAATATAGACAATAATTTAAATTTTTTAATAGATGAGAATTGTTCTTCAATTAAAATAGAATCAAAAAGTAAAAAATCATCTTCAAGATCAAAAAAAAAAGAATTAAACAAAAAAATAGAAAAGAAAGAAATTCCAAAAGAACTAAAAAAAGAAATGTCAAAAAAATTAAAAAAAGAAATACCCAAACCAATTAAAATAGAAAAAATAACAAAAGAAACTATAAATTTAACAAATCAATCATTAAAAAATAAAACTTTAATTAAAAATAATAAAACAAAAGAAATCCCAATAAAAAATCAATCAAAAATAAAAGAGAACAATAGAGTATTATCTTCATTATCAATAATACTTGTATCATTTTTATCAATTTTACTCCTTGCCTAAATTTATAAATAAATAAATTTTAATTTATATTAATGGTTGATAAAATCAAAAAATCTTTAAAAAATCAAATTTTTTTTGTAATCCCTGTTTATAATGAAGAAAAAGTAATAGGGGGAGTAATTAAAAAATTACAGGAAGAAGGTTTTTCAAATTTAATCTTAATAAATGATGGTTCTAAAGATAACTCATCTAAAATAATTTTAAAAAATAAAACTAAAGATTTAATTTTATTGGAACATATAATAAATAGGGGTCAGGGTGCAGCATTAAAAACAGGAATAGATTATTGTTTAAAACAAGAAAATTGCAAATATATTGTAACATTTGACAGTGATGGCCAACATAGAATTTCAGATTTAGTAAATTTCATTAAAGTATTAGAAAAAGGAAAAATAGAAATTTGTTTAGGTTCAAGATTTTTAAAAAAAGAAAGTAAAGATTTAGTTCCTTTTAAAAAACAAATAATCTTAAAAGGAGCATTAGTAATAACTTGGATATTATCAAATTTATGGCTTTCAGACACACATAATGGTTATAGGGTTATGACAAAAAGTGGTGCAAAAAAAATAGATATAACAATGGATGGTTTTGAACATGCTTCAGAAATAATAGACGAAATAGCAAAAAAGAAAATAAAATATAAAGAAGTTCCTGTTTTTATTGACTATACAAATTATTCAAAAGTAAAAGGTCAAAAAATATCGAACTCAATAAAAATATTTTTAAAAATGTTATTTAAGTAAAACTTTATAAATAGTAATATTTTACATTAATTATATAAAAATGGAATTCATCTCAATTTTTTTCATCTCATTAAGCATATTAGTTTTATCATATTTTTTATATACCTTTAAAACTTCAAAAAGAATCCACACATTAATCGAAGTATTATTTTTAGGAGTATATTTTATAATCTTACTTGTTTTTATATTTCCAGACTTATTGATAATAATTGAAAATATTTTTGGAATTAAAAATGCAATAAATTTTATTTTATATTTAAGTATTTTTATTGCGTACTTTGTAATTTTTTTATTATATCAAAAATCAGAGAAACAAAGAGTAGAAATAACTAAATTAGTTCGAGAGATAGCTTATTTAAAAAGAAAATGAGTAAAAAAGAAAATCACTTTTTAAGTTTTATTGCTAAATTAAAAGTTTATTTTTCTTCAGCAAGTTTATATCTAAATATAATTAATTTTGTTTTAATTTTAGCAACATTTAAATTAACTTATGGGATAAATATTTCGGCATATATTTTAGTTCCAATTGGTTTTATAATAGTTTTATTTATAGGTTTTTTAGATTATAAGTTAATTCTTTCTTATCAAAGTAAACATTTAAATAAAAAAAATGATTTAAAAAAACAATTAGATAGAATAGAAGAGAAGTTAGAGGAGATATTAAGAGAATGAAAAAAGCAATTTTTCTTGATAGAGATGGAATTATTAATGTTGATAATGGGTATATTTTTAAGATTAAGGATTTTAAATTTATTTCTGGAATTATAGATGAACTTAAAAAAATTCAGAAGTTAGGTTATATATTTTTTATTATAACAAATCAATCAGGAATTGCTAGAGGTTATTTCTCTGAAGAAGATTTTTTTAAATTAAATAACTATATGTTAAAGGAATTTTCAAAAAATGAAATTATAATAGAGAAAGTTTCTTTTTGTCCCCATTATTCTAAAGGTTTAATAAAAAAATATTCAATAGATTGTAGATGTAGAAAACCTAATATTGGGATGTTTGAGGATATTTTAAGTAAATATAATATCGATATTAAGAATTCTTATATGGTTGGGGATAAAGAGAGTGATATTTTAGCTGGGAGTAAGGTAGGATTAAATACAATTTTAATTTCAAATAATAAAATAAAAACTATTGCAAATTATAATTTTTCAAATTTCAATCAAATTTTCAAAGTTATCAATAAATAAAAAATAATAAAAACTTATATAAATATATTTAAATTTATATTTTTATGATAAATTTAATTAATTCATACATTAATGAATCAGTAGAGATTAAAAAATTATTTTTGAATAACAATTCAGAAGAATTAAAATTAATTATCAATTTAATTATTAAATGTTTTAAGAATAAAAATAAAATTCTGGTTTGTGGTAATGGTGGTAGTGCTGCAGATTCTCAACATTTTGTAGCTGAATTAGTTGGGAGATATAAAAAAGAAAGAGAAGCACTTCCAGCAATTGCTTTATCTACTGATACTTCAAATTTAACTGCTATAGGAAATGATTATGGTTTTAAAAATATTTTTCGAAGACAAGTTGAAGCTTTAGGAAATGAAGATGATATCTTAATAGGGATTTCAACTTCAGGAAATTCAGAAAATATTATTTTAGCAATAGAAGAAGCTAGAAAAAAAGGGATGAAAACCATATGTTTATTAGGTAAGTTCGGAGGTAAAATTAAAGATTTATGTGATTTATCAATAATTGTGCCTTCAAATAATACACCAAGAATTCAAGAAGTTCATATTATGATTATCCATATTATTTGTGAAATATTAGAAAATACTTTATTTGATAATAATGACTAAGAAATTATTTGTTTTAAATATATTTATCAATTTCACTTTTAGTTATAGTTGCAGTCCCAGATTTTTGAACTACTAATTTTGATGCGATTTGAGCGATTTCTATTGCTTTTTCTAAATTGTCTTCATATTTAATTAAACCATATGTTAAAGCAGAGATATAAGTGTCTCCAGCGCCAGTAACATCAAAGATATCAATAGGCTCTTGACAGACATGTTTTATTTTTTTATCTTTAGTTATTAGAGTTGAACCTTTTTCTCCCCTAGTAATTATAAAATTTGATTTATATTTTTTAACTAATTCTAAACCTGCTTTTTCTATATTTTTATCTTCATTTATAATTTTTCTCCCATAGATTTCACTAGCTTCTTTTAAATTTGGTTTAATTAAAAATACATTATAATAAAAATCAATATTTTCGGGTTTTGGATCAACTAATATTTTAGTATTAGTTTTTTTAATTTCATTAATTAATTTTTTAGAGATAAATCCTTTATTATAATCTGAAATAATTGTATACTTTGGCGTTATTTCTTTAAATTTTAATAAAATCTCCGTTAATTGTTTTTCATTTAAAGTATATTTTTGTTCATAGTCAGCCCTTAATATTTGCTGATTATAATTTTCACTAATAAATCTTTCTTTTAATATTGTTGGTTTTGAATAATCTTGAATAAAATAATTAGAAATTTCTGAGGATAATTCTTTTATTTTCTTACCTGCATTATCATTTCCAATAATACCAAACATTTCAATATTTAATCCTAGTGAATCTAAATTATTTGCTACATTTGAACTTCCCCCCAATTTATAATTACTATATTTAATTTTAATTAATTGGCAAGGGGCTTCAGGATTTATTTTTTCAATATCACAATAAGTAAACTTATCTAAAATAATATCTCCTAAAATATAAATTTTATCTTTCATAAAATATTTAATTTTCATTAAGTTTATAAATCTTTTATTTATTATTTATATTAAATGAAAAATATTAATCAAAATTGTAAATTTTTTAATGGATATAAACCTTGTAAATTTCAAAAATCAAATAAAAATTTAGTTTGTTCTAATTCTTGTAAGTATAAAGAAGTAGGATATAAAAAAATATTAATAATTAAAAAGGGGGCAATTGGTGAAATAATGAGATGTTCTTCTTTAATTGAAAGAATTGGTAAAAAATTTAATAATCCTTTAATTTATTGGATTACGGATTTTCCCGAGATTTTACCTGATTTGAATAATTTAAAAAAATTTAAATTTAATTTTGAAAATTATGAAATTTTAAAGAATATTAAATTTGACATTGTTTATTCTTTAGACAAAGAAAAAGTTTGTTGTATGTTATCAAAAGAAGTTAGATCAAAAAAAAAAAAAGGTTTTAATTTAATTGATGATAAAATAATTCCCTATGATAAAGATGCAGAATATTTATGGAAAAGAGGAATTGATGATGAATTTATGCGAAATGATAAAAGACACTATTTAGATGAAATATTTGAAATTTGTGGATTTAAATTTAAAAATGAAAAATATTTTTTGCCAGAGTTAATTAAAATTGAAAATTTAGATATTGATAAATCAAAAAAAATTATAGGATTAAATACAGGAACAAGTAAAACTTGGAAAACTCGATTATGGAAAGAAGAACATTGGTTAGAATTAATTAATTCTTTATTAAATAAAAATTATGAAGTTATTTTATTAGGTGGCAAAGATGAACATGAATTAAATTTAAAATTATCTACTAAAACTAATGCAAAATATTTTGGAGTTTTTTCATTAAGAGAATATCTATATTTATTAAATCAAATTAATTTAATAGTTACACAAGTTACTTTTGCTATGCATGTAGCAATTGGACTTAAAAAAAAAGTAATTTTATTAAATAATATCTTTAATAAAAATGAATTTTATTTTTATAATTTAAATTATAAAATAATTGAACCAAATATCCCTTGCTTAATGTGTTATAAATCTAATTTTGATGAAAATTGTAAAGTAAAAAATTGTATGGATTTAATAAAACCTAAAGAAATATTCAAAAATATTGAGGAAATAGTTTGAAATGGTTATTGAAATAACAATTGGAATTATTGCAAGGAATGAAGAAAAATATATAAAGAATACTTTGAATTCTTTATTAAAGATTAATTTTAATTTTAATAAATTGGAATTAATATTTATTGACGGGAATTCTTCAGATAAAACAAGAAAATTTGCTGAAAATTTATTAAAAAAATCTAAATTTAAAAAATATAAAATAATAAATGAAAAAGACTTTGGTTTTTATGGTCCTTGTTTTGCCAGAAATTTAGTTATTGATAATTCTTCAAAAAGTTCTAAATATATTGCTTTTGTTGATGCAGATTGTAGAGTAAATAAAAATTGGTTGGATTTTTTATTTAAAAAAATTGAAAATTCTCCAAAAAAAATAGCAGGAGTTGGAGGGCCAAGATTAATTGACAAAACTAATAGTAAAAAAGAATTAATAATTAATCACATTTTAACATCTTATATTGCCTCTGGATTTAACCCCGTATTTGCAAAATCAAATATTCAATATGTAAAAAGTATTGCAAATTATAATGCAATTTATAAAAAAGAAATTTTTAAAAAATTTAAATATGATGATAAATTAATTATCTCTGATGATAATGAACTAAATTATAGAATTATTAATTCTGGATATAAATTTCTATATGAAAATAAAGCAATAATATTCCATAGAGAAACTAATTCATTTCTTCAATTTTTTAAAAATATGTTTAGATATGGTAAAAATATTTCAAATGTAGTATATAAACATAAATCAATAGTTCGTATATTTATTCCTTTAGTTTTAATGTTTGTTTTTTATATTATTAGTTTACCTTTAATATATTATATTTTAAATAAAATAAATTATTTATTTTTATTTAAATATTATTTAATACCAATAATATTTTATTTTATTTTTTTAACTGGAACATTTATTGAAATATTTATAAAGACAGGTTTATTTATAAGTTTATTAACATATATTTTAATTCCATTACAACATTTTGCATATGGATTTGGATTTGTTTATGGATTATTAAAAAACATATTTAAAAAATGAAAAAAAAAATAGTTCTTACATATGGAACATTTGATATGTTTCATATAGGCCATTTAAATATATTAAAAAGGGCTAAAGAATTAGGCGATTATTTAATTGTTGCAATTTCAACAGACGAGTTTAATAAGAAAAAAGGTAAAATGTCTATAATTCCTTATGAAAATAGAAAAAAAATAATTGAATCTATAAAATATGTTGATTTAGTAATTCCAGAAAATAATTGGGAACAGAAGAAAGAAGATATAAAAAATTATAACGTTGAGATATTAGTTATGGGTGATGATTGGAGAGGTAAATTTGATAAATATAATGATTTCTGTAAAGTAAATTATTTAAAAAGAACTGAAGGGATATCAACTACCAAAATTAAAAAAAGTATTGATTCACTAAAATATTTTTTAGAAAAATTAGAAAAAGAGTTATAGGATGGCAAATAATATTTACAAAATAATATCTGAAGG
>Ga0256913_10000344_pt1 | contig 23901 bp, 37 predicted proteins | sample Axial_MatmetaG_FD_185970 | JGI IMG/M metagenome (GOLD analysis project Ga0256913, IMG submission 185970) | Deep-sea worm associated microbial mat communities from Axial Seamount, Juan de Fuca Ridge, Pacific Ocean - Axial_Mat | ecosystem: Environmental > Aquatic > Marine > Oceanic > Microbial... | reverse complement strand
CGTTTCGTTGCTTACAATTAGCGATGCTGCCGAAAAAATCGGGTTTCGCACGCAAGGAGCACGTATTAATCTGGAAACACTTCTCGAAGTCCCGCTACCAATTATCCTGCACTGGAATCAGGACCATTTTGTTGTCCTTTACAAAATCAAAAAGAGAAAAAACAAGGAGACGTTCTTTGTTTCCGACCCTGCACACGGACTGGTAGAATACAACAAAGATGAATTTCTAAAAAGCTGGGCATCGACAAAACAAGACGGCGAACCGGCAGGTATTGCACTGCTGCTGGAACCCACCGCCGAATTTTATAAAGAGGAGGGCGAAAAAGTAAACAAGTCGGGATTTAAATACCTGTTTACCTACTTTAAACCCTACCGAAAACTATTTTTGCAGCTAATGCTCGGGTTCCTGACCGGAACCATTTTAAGCCTGATTTTTCCTTTCCTGACACAGGCAATTGTCGATGTGGGAATAGCCACAAACAACCTTAATTTTATCGTTCTGGTTTTGGTGGCACAGTTAATTTTAACGGTCAGTCAAACTGCCGTAGGCTTTATCAGGAGCTGGATAATGCTGCACACCAGCACACGAATCAGCATCGCGCTAATCTCCGATTTCCTGATAAAACTGATGAAACTCCCCATCCGCTTTTTCGACACAAAACTTATTGGCGACCTGCGCCAACGTATCGACGACAACCAACGCATTCAGTCGTTCCTTACAAAAAATCTGGTAAGTATGTCGTTCGGTATCTTCACTTTTGTAATTTACAGTTTTGTAATGGCTTATTACGACTGGATGATTTTGCTGATATTTTACGCCGGCAGCACACTCTACGTTTTATGGATTCTCCTTTTTATGAAAAAAAGAAAAGAGCTCGACTACAAACGTTTTAGCGTGGCAGCAGCCAACCAAAGCAATGTTTACCAGCTGATTACCGGAATGCAGGAGATAAAACTAAACAACTGCGAAAAACAGAAACGCTGGGAATGGGAACGAATTCAGGCAAAACTTTTTAAGGTAAGTGTAAAAGGATTGATGCTGAGCCAAAACCAGCAGGCAGGCTCGGTTTTTATCAACCAAACCAAAAATATTTTAATATCGTTTATTGCCGCAAAAGCTGTTGTTGAAGGCGATATGACTTTGGGAATGTTGGTGGCCATACAATATATAATAGGTCAATTAAATGCGCCGCTTAACGAATTTATCGGTTTTCTACGTGCCGGACAGGATGCAAAAATTAGTCTCGAACGCTTGGGCGAAATTCATAACAAAGAGGAGGAAGAGGAGAATACAGATATTTTTAGGAATTACGAACTACCACAAAACCGCAATATTTCTATCAGCAATTTATCATTTCATTACGAGGGGCCAAAATCGCCACGCGTACTTAATAATATAAATCTAATTATTCCGCAAAATAAAATTACGGCAATTGTTGGTGCCAGCGGAAGCGGCAAAACAACGCTGATAAAACTGCTGCTTGGATTTTATCCGCCCAACAAGGGACGAATTGAAATCGGTGCAATCGGACTTAGCCGATTCAGTATGGAAATGTGGCGAAGCAAATGCGGTGCGGTAATGCAGGACGGCTTTATTTTTTCCGATACCATTGCAAATAACATTGCCGTTGGCGACGATTATCCTAACAAGGAGAAACTTCTTTTCGCAGTAAAAACCGCCAATATCGACGATTATATCGAAAATCTCCCCTTGCGGTACAATACCAAAATTGGCCAGGAAGGAGTGGGTTTAAGTCAGGGGCAAAAGCAACGGATACTTATTGCACGGGCAGTTTATAAAAATCCCGAATTTCTCTTTTTCGACGAGGCAACAAACGCGCTCGATGCCAACAACGAAAAAATTATTGTTGAAAATCTGAACGATTTTTACCGTGGGAAAACGGTAATTACCGTGGCACACCGTTTAAGTACTGTAAAAAATGCCGACCAGATTGTTGTTCTCGAAAAAGGTGAAATTGTTGAAGTTGGCACACACAAAGAACTCGCTGCTAAAAAAGGCGCATATTATAACCTGGTTAAAAACCAGTTGGAGTTGGGTAATTAGGCAGATTGAATTTATCGACAAATGAGTAAGCTAGATTTAAATATTCAAAAGAAGATTTTTACCATTCGGGGAAAGCAGGTGATGCTGGACCGGGATTTGGCGAAATTATATGATGTCGAAACCAGAGTATTAAAACAAGCTGTCAAACGAAACATAGAACGCTTTCCTGTTGATTTTATGTTTAAGTTAAATGAAAACGAAATTAATTATATGGTATCACAATCTGTGATACCTTCAAAGCAACTACTTGGTGGAGCTATCCCTTATGTTTTTACAGAGCAGGGAGTCTCAATGTTGTCAGCAGTTTTAAAATCAGATAAAGCAATAAATGTAAGCATAAAAGTTATTCGTGCTTTTGTCGAAATGAAAAAATTTATCGTTAATAATGCGGCACTTTTTCAGCGACTAGATAAAATAGAGTTAAAACAAACCGAAACCGACCAAAAATTTGAACAGATTTTTAAAGCACTCGAAGATAAAAGCGTAAAACCCAAGCAGAAGATTTTTTACGACAGTCAAATTTTCGATGCCTACACTTTTGTTTCCGATTTAATATGTTCAGCAAAAATTTCGGTAATCCTTATCGACAATTATATTGATGACACGGTTTTAACCTTATTTACAAAACGGAACAAAAATGTTACAGCTAAAATTTACACCAAAACAATTAATAAACAACTTGCACTCGATTTAAAGAAACACAACAGCCAATACCCGGAAATTAAAATTAAAGAATTAAAAAAAGCACACGACCGTTTTCTTATTATCGACGAAAAAACAATTTACCATTTCGGCGCAAGTTTAAAAGATTTAGGTAAAAAGTTGTTTGCATTTTCTAAATTTGATGTGCAGGCTGTTGAGATGCTAAGGGAAATTAAATAAACATACATTATAAATAGCGTGTCTAAAAACAACAACATAGAAATCCGCTCCGACGAAGTACAGGAGATAATGGGAACTCCGCCAAAATGGATAATTCGCTGGGGAATAGTTATTATATCGGCAGTGGTAGTGGTGCTGCTTGCCGGCAGTTACTTTTATAAATACCCCGACATTATTAAAGCACGGGTAACCATCGTTTCCGAAAATCCGCCAATTTCAATTATTGCCCGCTCCGACGGCAAACTCGATAAAATATTTGTTGCCGACAAACAAAAGGTTTCGGCAAATACAATTCTCGGAATAATCGAAAACCCGGCAAACTACGAAGATGTTTATTCATTAATAAATGTACTGAATACCATTCAGGACTTTTTCCAGTCGCCCGAAAAATTTATCGGTTTAGTTTTCGAAAAAAATTACAAGCTGGGATTATACCACTCTTACTACTCATCGTTTATAAGTCAGTTAAAAGATTTTCAGACGTTTTTTGCCTACAACTCTTTCGACCAGCGCATTCAGTCGCTAAACAAACAGGTAAAGGGATACGAAAATTACCTGGGGAAATCGAGAGAGAAGATTGCTGTTTTACGTCAGGATTACGAGCTGGCAAACAGTCAGTTCAACAGAGACTCGCTGCTAAATAGTCGCGGAGTAATGTCGGATGTTAATCTGGAAAAATCGCAGGCAGTAATGTTAAAACAGAAATTTGCCTACCAAAATGCAATAACCCAACTGGCAAGTACGCAAATTACAATCAACAACCTGGCAAACCAAATTCAGGAACAAAAAGTATTAAAAGTCGAAACCGAAAAGAAATTGCTAGCCGTCCTAAAAGAGAAATACGACAATTTAGTTAACCAGTTACGCTCGTGGGAGCAGGCATTTATTTTAAAAACTCCGGTCGAAGGCAGTGTAACTTTCACCAATTACTGGAGTGCAAACCAGTTTGTTTCGGTTGGCAATGTTGTTTTCACAGTCATCCCCGACAAAAACCAAAACATTATAGGCAAGGCAATTGTGCCCGTTTTAGGAGCCGGCAAAATAAAAATCGGACAAAAAGTAAATATGAAACTCGATAATTTTCCGCATATGGAATTCGGAATACTGGAAGGTACAATAATTAACATTTCTATGGTGCCTGTGGTTTCCGAAAACGGAAGTTACTATACGGCCGAAATTCAACTAAAAAACCAATTGATTACCAACTATAAAAAAGAGCTGCCATTTAATCAGGAGATGCAGGGAGTTGCCGAAATAATTACCAAAGACCGCCGGCTGATAGAGCGGTTAGTAGAACCACTGGTCTCTATCTTTCGCGAACGGATTTAAACACAACGGCAAAACAATTGAAACCCAAACTTTTCCAAATCTTAAATTTTTGAAAATAAAATAAAAAAGCTATTGAACTTTGCGTAAAAGTTGTACTTTTGCGAGCCGTTTTAAGGGGGTGGTATGCATTTTTCCCCCGAAACGTAGTGATTTTAAGGATTTTTGCATACTTTTGCAGTCCATTTTTTGAAATGATTATTAACTATATAAAAAACAGGTAGTTATGCCAACTATTCAACAGTTAGTTAGAAAAGGAAGACAACGTAAGGTAGAGAAGAGTGGTTCTCCGGCCTTAGATTCATGCCCACAACGTCGTGGTGTATGTGTTCGTGTTTACACAACAACACCTAAAAAACCAAACTCGGCAATGCGTAAAGTTGCAAGGGTTAGGTTAACAAATGGTAAAGAGATTAACGCCTACATTCCGGGCGAAGGACACAACCTTCAGGAGCACTCAATCGTGCTTGTTCGCGGAGGTAGAGTAAAAGACCTTCCGGGTGTACGTTACCACTTAATTCGTGGTGCTCTCGATACCGCAGGAGTTGAAGGACGTTTACAACGTCGCTCGAAGTACGGTGCTAAAAAACCGAAGAAAAAGTAAAAATTAAAAAAAGTAGTTAACAACGTTATTTGTAGTGGTTGGGTTGAGTAAGTAATTCTCTTAGAATGTCTTCCGGAGAAAAGCTGAAGACCGCCTTAGGGCAGCCGATTTGAATAACACTAAAAAGTTTTAAAATGAGAAAGTCGAAACCAAAGAAGAGGCTAATTTTACCGGATCCAAAGTTTAACGACGTATTGGTTACCCGGTTTGTAAACGACCTTATGGTGGATGGGAAAAAATCTACAGCTTACACCGTTTTTTACCAGGCTATTGAAATGGTAGAAAAAAGAGTGAAAGACACAGAGATGGCCCCACTCGATGTTTGGAAAAAAGCATTGGAAAACATTACTCCTGCAGTTGAAGTAAAAAGCCGCCGTGTAGGTGGTGCAACATTTCAAGTACCAATGGAAGTAAGACCCGAGAGAAAACAATCAATCAGTATTAAAAACATGATTCTTTTTGCCCGCAAACGTTCAGGCAAATCGATGGCCGATAAATTATCAGCCGAGATTGTTGCTGCATTCAACGAAGAAGGCGGCGCTTTCAAAAAGAAAGAAGATACTCACAGAATGGCAGAAGCCAACCGTGCATTCGCACACTTCAGATTTTAGTAAGTTTAGTTTAGAAGAAAGTAATTAAGGATATAGTAAAGATGGCTAAACAAGATCTGAAACATACTAGAAACATAGGTATTATGGCGCACATCGATGCGGGTAAAACTACCGTTACAGAACGCATTCTGTATTATACGGGGTTAACACATCGTATTGGTGAAGTTCATGATGGTGCTGCTACAATGGATTGGATGGAGCAGGAACAAGAGAGAGGAATTACAATTACATCGGCAGCAACAACCACATTCTGGAAATATAAAGATGTTGAACACAAAATTAACATTATTGATACTCCCGGACACGTTGACTTTACCGTTGAGGTAGAACGTTCGTTACGAATTCTGGATGGTACCGTAGCTCTTTTCTGTGCTGTTGGTGGTGTAGAAGCGCAGTCGGAAACCGTTTGGCGTCAAGCCGAAAAATACGGAGTTCCACGAATTGCATTCGTAAATAAAATGGACCGCCAGGGGGCCGACTTCTTTAATGTATATAACGACATTATCGAAAAATTAGGTGCAAACCCTGTACCCGTTCAAATTCCAATTGGAGCTGAAGAGAAATTCGAAGGCGTTATCGACCTTATCGAAATGAAAGCTGTACGCTGGTTCGACGATGAGAACAAAGGAACTACATACAGTTTAGAAGAAATTCCTGCCGAACTGCTCGAACAAGCAGAAGAGTGGAGAGGAAAATTAGTTGAATCGGTTGCCGAAGTTGACGACGAATTATTAGAACGTTACTTCGAAGATCCTGATTCGATTACCAAAGAAGAAATGCTTACTGTTATTCGCCGTGCAACACTCGAAGGAGTTATTATTCCTATGATGTGCGGTTCAGCATTTAAAAATAAAGGAGTACAACGATTGTTAGATTCAGTTTGTGCTTTCTTACCAAGCCCGCTCGACAGCGGCGAGATAACCGGAGAAAACCCGGTAATTAAAAAAGAAGTTACACGTTCGGCCGATGTTGAAGAGCCATTTGCTGCTTTAGCTTTTAAAATTGCTACCGACCCGTTTGTTGGTCGTTTGGCATTTATGCGTGTTTACTCGGGACGAATTGACGCCGGGACAACAGTATTAAATACACGTACAGGCAAAAAAGAACGTATTTCGCGCTTGTATCAAATGCATTCGAACAAACAAAATCCGAAAGATTTTATTGAAGCAGGAGATATTTGTGCAGCAGTAGGATTTAAAAATATTCGTACAGGAGATACTCTTTGCGATATTAAAAATCCGATTATTTTAGAAAGCATGGACTTTCCGGAGCCGGTAATCGGCGTGGCAATCGAACCTAAATCTCAAAAAGATATAGATAAATTGTCGAACGGATTAGCAAAACTCGCTGAAGAAGATCCAACATTCCAGGTTCATACCGACGAAGATTCAGGTCAGACTGTAATTCGTGGAATGGGCGAACTTCATCTCGAAATTCTGGTTGACCGTTTACGTCGCGAATTTAAAGTTGAATGTAACCAGGGTGCACCGCAAGTTGCATACAAAGAAGCAATCAGCAGAAAAGTTGAACTACGCGAAGTATTCAAAAAACAGACCGGTGGTCGTGGTAAATTTGCCGACATTATTGTTGAAGTTGAACCGGCTGACGAAGGAGTTACCGGATTGCAATTTATCGATAAAGTTAAAGGAGGTAGAATTCCAAAAGAATTTATTCCTTCGGTAGAAAAAGGATTTACCGATGCATTAAGAAATGGTCCGTTGGCAGGTTATCAAGTCGACAGCCTGAAAGTTACACTGCTCGATGGTTCGTTCCACCCGGTCGATTCAGACCAGTTGTCGTTCGAAATCTGTGCAAAACAGGCATTTCGTAATTCGGCATCAAAAGCAGGTCCAAAACTTTTAGAGCCTATTATGAAAGTGGAGATTGTAACTCCCGAAGAATATATGGGCGATATTATTGGCGACTTAAACCGTCGTCGCGGAGAAATTGCAGGAATGGAAGATAAAGGAGGTGCTAAAGTAATCAGCGCTAAAGTTCCATTAGCAGAGCAATTCGGTTATGTAACCGTATTACGTACACTCTCGTCGGGTAGAGCAACTTCATCAATGGAGTTCAGCCACTACCAGGAAGTACCGAAAGGACTTGCCGAGAAAGTATTGGATGAAGTAAAAGGAAGAACAGATTTATTATAATAATTATAACAAATTCTCACTATGAGTCAAAAGATCAGGATTAAGCTAAAATCGTACGATCACAATTTAGTTGACAAGTCGGCTGAGAAAATCGTAAAAACAGTAAAAACAACAGGTGCAGTTGTAAGCGGACCAATTCCACTTCCTACCCACCGTAGAGTTTTCACCGTATTGCGTTCAACCTTCGTAAATAAAAAATCGAGGGAACAGTTTCAGCTGTCTTCATACAAACGTTTGATCGACATTTATGGCTCATCCGCAAAAACAATCGACGCACTAATGAAACTGGAATTACCCAGTGGCGTTGAAGTAGAAATTAAAGTTTGATAATTTAAAGTAGTCAAAATGGCTGGTATTATTGGAAAAAAAATCGGAATGACATCCGTATTCAGTGTTGAGGGGAAAAACATCCCATGCACTGTGATCGAAGCCGGTCCTTGTGTAGTAACACAAGTTAAGACCGAAGAAACCGACGGCTACAACGCGCTTCAACTTGCTTATGGCGACAAGAAAGAAAAACATGCCACCAAAGCAGAGTTTGGTCATTTTAAAAAGGCCGGTGTTACACCAAAGCGTAAAGTAGTAGAGTTTAGAAACACCTACCAGGAAGAATTTGAATTGGGACAGGAAATCGATGTAAACGTATTTCACGAAAATGATTACGTTGACGTTGTCGGTGTCTCAAAAGGAAAAGGATTCCAGGGCGTAGTAAAAAGACACAACTTCCGCGGAGTAAACGATGCAACTCACGGACAGCACAACAGGTTAAGAGCACCGGGTTCTATTGGAGCTTCGTCTTGGCCGTCACGTGTTTTTAAAGGAATGCGCATGGCAGGTAGAGATGGCGGCAAAACTGTAACCATCGAAAACCTTCAGGTAATTAAAATTATTCCTGAAAAGAATTTAATTGTGGTGAAAGGTTCTGTGCCTGGCGCCAGAGGTTCATACTTAATAATTAGGAAGCAATGGAACTAAGTGTACTGGATATTAAAGGAAAAGAAACCGGAAGAAAAGTCACTTTAAACGACCAGATCTTCGGTATTGAGCCCAGCGATCATGCCATTTACCTCGACGTAAAGCAATACATGGCAAACCAACGCCAGGGAACTCACAAATCGAAAGAGCGTGGCGATATTACGGGAAGTACTCGTAAAATCAAAAAACAAAAAGGAACAGGAACAGCACGGGCAGGTAGCATCAAGTCGCCTATTTTCCGTGGTGGAGGTACTGTTTTCGGACCACGCCCGCGCAACTATGGCTTTAAACTTAACAAAAAAGTTAAGCAACTTGCCAGAAAATCAGCTTTGACTTATAAAGCGAACGAACAAAGTATTTTGGTGCTCGAAGATTTTAATTTCGAAGCCCCGAAAACAAAGGAAATGGTGGCAATAAAAAGTAATCTGCAAATCGCTGATAAAAAGTCACTTTTCGTTTTACCAGTCGAAAATAATAACATATATTTGTCCTCCAGAAATTTACAGGACATTTCGGTCGTAATTGCTTCAGAATTAAATACTTATCAGATTCTAAATGCAAAAACTATTGTTCTTCTGGAAGGATCGGTAAAGAAATTAGAAGAAGCGTTAAAACTTTAAGGCGATAAAAAAATGGATATTTTAATAAAACCATTAGTAACCGAAAAAATGACTGCACAATCGGAACGATTTAACCGTTACGGTTTTGTTGTAGATCGCAGAGCAAGTAAACCGCAAATTAAAAAGGCAGTAGAAAACCTTTACAATGTTTCGGTTGATAGCGTGAATACCATGGTTTACGGTGGTAAAATCAAATCACGATATACCAAAGGCGGTGTAATAACCGGCAAAACAGCTTCATACAAAAAAGCAATTGTTACTTTGGTAGACGGCGATAGTATTGACTTTTATAGTAATATTTAATATAAAATGGCAGTAAGAAAATTAAAACCAGTAACTCCGGGTCAAAGGCACAAAGTAATTGGCGCTTTTGATACCATTACTGCATCTACGCCTGAGAAATCATTGTTGGAGCCCCTGCGGAAATCTGGTGGTCGGAACAACCAGGGCCGCATGACAATGAGGTATAGAGGTGGGGGACACAAACGCAAATACCGTATTATCGACTTTAAGCGCGATAAAGACGGCATTGCAGCTGTTGTCGATTCCATTCAGTACGACCCAAACCGTACTGCCCGCATCGCCCTTCTGAAATATGAAGACGGCGAAAAAAGATACATCGTTGCACCTAACGGGTTGCAAGTTGGTCAAACGGTGAAAAGCGGTTCAGGAGCAGATCCTGAAGTTGGAAACTCTCTACCTTTGTCTGAAATACCTCTTGGTACTTTGGTTCACAACATTGAACTCCACCCCGGACAGGGTGGCGTTATGGCTCGTAGTGCAGGCGCTTACGCGCAGCTGACCTCCCGTGAAGGTAAATTCGCAATTTTGAAATTACCTTCAGGCGAATCTCGTATGGTACTCGTATCCTGTAAGGCTACAGTAGGTACTGTTGGAAATACAGAACACAACCTCGAAAAATCGGGTAAAGCCGGTAGATCAAGGTGGTTAGGAAGAAGACCACGAGTACGTGGTGTTGTGATGAATCCGGTCGATCACCCAATGGGTGGTGGAGAAGGTAAATCTTCAGGTGGACATCCACGCTCACGCACAGGTGTTCTTGCGAAAGGGTTTAAAACCCGCTCGAAAAAGAAGGCTTCCAGCAAGTATATTGTAGAACGTAGGAAAAAATAAATAGAGGAATATTATGAGTCGTTCATTAAAAAAAGGTCCCTATATCGATTTTAAACTCGAAAGAAAAGTATTGGCAATGAATGATGCCAATAAAAAATCGGTAGTAAAAACATGGGCCAGAGCATCAGTAATTTCTCCCGATTTTGTAGGTCATACAATTGCTGTACACAACGGAAACAAATTCATTCCGGTTTACATTACCGAAAACATGGTAGGTCACCGTTTAGGCGAATTTGCTCCAACTCGTACATACAGAGGTCATGGCGGAAACAAAAAGAGGTAAGGCATAACTATTAATTTTAAAAAGAAAAGAAAATGGGTGCCAGAAAAAGACTAGCAGCTGAGAAAAGAAAAGAAGAAAAAAAGCAACAATATTTTGCTGTTTTGAAAAACTGCCCAACTTCACCGAGAAAAATGAGGTTAGTAGCCGATATGATTCGCGGAGTTGAGGTAAACCAAGCGCTCGACATTTTGAAGTACTCTTCAAAAGAAGCATCGCGCAGGGTAGAAAAACTTCTTCTTTCGGCCATTGCCAATTGGCAGGCTAAAAACGAAGGAGTTCGTTTAGAGGAAAGTGAACTTTACGTAAACAAAATCATGGTTGATTCAGGCCGAATTCTGAAAAGACTGCGCCCGGCTCCACAAGGCCGCGCACACCGAATCAGAAAACGTTCGAATCACGTGACTTTATTCGTAGATAGAAAAGAAAGTGTTGTTGAAGAAAATCTTAATTCGTAATAGATGGGACAAAAAGTAAATCCGATAGCAAATCGTTTGGGCTACATCAAAGGATGGGACTCAAACTGGTTCGGTGGTGATAACTACGGCGACAAATTGGTTGAAGACCATAAAATCAGGGAATACCTGAACGCACGTTTAGCCAAAGCCAGTATCTCAAGAATCGTTATTGAACGTACCTTGAAACTGATTACCATCACTGTGCACACTTCGCGCCCCGGTATTATTATTGGGAAAGGCGGTCAGGAAGTTGACAAGTTAAAAGAAGAATTAAAGAAAATTACGAACAAAGAGGTTCAAATCAACATTTTCGAGATCAAACGCCCTGAACTCGATGCCAAAATAGTTGCAAATAACATTGCAAGGCAAATCGAGGGTAAAATTGCTTACCGTAGGGCTACTAAGATGGCTATTGCTTCAACCATGAGAATGGGAGCCGAAGGAATCAAAGTATTGGTTTCGGGAAGGCTTAACGGAGCAGAAATGGCTCGTTCTGAAATGTATAAGGATGGCCGTACTCCATTGCATACTTTGCGTGCAGATATTGACTACGCATTGGCAGAAGCTTTAACAAAAACCGGTTTGGTTGGCGTAAAAGTCTGGATTTGTAAGGGTATGGTTTATGGTAATCGCGACCTTTCGCCTAACCTGGGACAAAAACCCGGACGCGGTGGAAAAGGCGGTGGCGGAAACCGTAACAGACGAAGAAAATAGGGGTTTAACACTCAGAATATAAAAAAGGATGTTACAGCCGAAAAAAGTAAAATTTAGAAGAGTACAAAAGGGTCGAATGAAAGGAAATGCCCAAAGGGGTAATCAACTCGCATTCGGTTCATTTGGAATTAAGTCGTTGGAAGAAGCGTGGATCACCGGTCGCCAAATTGAGGCGGCAAGGGTTGCGGTAACCCGTCATATGCAACGACAAGGTCAGATATGGATACGGATTTTTCCCGATAAACCTATTACCAAAAAACCAGCCGAAGTAAGGATGGGAAAAGGTAAAGGTGCTCCTGAAGCATTTGTTGCTCCGGTATCGCCCGGGCGTATAATTATTGAAGCAGACGGTGTGCCATTTAAAATGGCCAAAGAAGCTTTAAGATTAGCCGCTCAGAAACTACCGGTTAAAACAAAGTTTATGATTAGACGTGATTATGTTGAAGAATAAAAAAGGTGAATGATGAAAACTTCAGAAATCAAAGAACTGACGAATAAAGAAATCGTCGAAAGGTTACAGGTTGAAAAGGAAAACCTTGTTCGCCTAAAATTAAATCATGCAGTTTCTCCGCTCGAAAACCCGTTTAAAATTACGGAAAGCAAGCGCGACATTGCAAGAATGAAAACAATTCTTCGAGAAAGAGAATTAAACGAAAATCAGAATTAATTCACGATGGAAGAAAAAAAAGTAAGAAATCTCAGGAAAGAGAGAATCGGAGTAGTTGTTAGTGATAAAATGGACAAGTCGATTGTAGTGGCTGTTAAACGTAAAGTAAAACACCCTATTTACGGTAAGTTCGTTAACAAAACAACGAAATTCCATGCGCACGACGAAGACAATACCTGCAACGTAGGCGATACTGTAAAGATAATGGAAACACGTCCGCTCAGTAAAACCAAATGTTGGAGATTAGTTGAAATAATGGAAAGAGCTAAGTAATCATGATACAACAAGAATCAAGATGTTCGGTAGCCGATAACAGTGGAGCAAAAGAAGTACTCGTAATTCGTGTTCTTGGAGGAACAAGAAAACGATACGCATCTTTAGGCGATACAGTTGTGGTTACAGTAAAAAGTGCAATGCCAGGCAGCGAGGTTAAAAAAGGAACAGTATCGCGTGCAATTGTAGTTCGTACGAAAAAAGAAAACCGTCGCGTTGATGGTTCATATATTCGTTTCGACGACAATGCCGTAGTTCTTTTAACCGCAACAGGCGAAATGCGAGGAACACGTATTTTCGGCCCGGTAGCACGTGAATTGCGAGATAAGAATATGAAGATAATTTCACTCGCACCAGAAGTACTTTAATTAGTAAAAAGCTCAAAATGCAGAAAAAGTTACACATAAAGAAAGGTGACACTGTTGTTGTGAATACCGGAAACGACAAAGGCCAAAAAGGCCGCGTACTGGAAGTATTTACAAAAACCAGCAGAGCAATTGTAGAAGGTGTCAACATGATGAAAAAACATACCAAACCCAACGCGGAAACGCCACAGGGAGGTATCATCGAAAAAGAAGCACCAGTACACATCTCAAACCTTATGTTAGTCGATCCTAAATCGGGAGAGCCTACACGTATCGGAAGGAGATTGGATGACAATGGTAAATTAGTTCGTTTTTCTAAAAAATCTGGAGAGGAGATAAAGTAATGGCTTACATACCAACTCTTAAAAAGAAATATCAGGAAGAAATAATCCCTTCATTAAAGAAAGAGTTCGATTACTCTTCAGTAATGCAGGTTCCTAAGTTAGAAAAAATCGTTCTTAACCAGGGAGTAGGAGCAGCAATCGCCGATAAAAAGCTGATTGATGTTGCACAAACTGAAATGACAATGATTGCCGGCCAAAAAGCCGTACAAACCATGTCGAAAAAGGACATCTCTAATTTTAAACTGAGAAAGAAAATGCCAATTGGCGTGCGTGTTACATTACGTCGCGACCAAATGTATGAATTCTTAGATCGTTTAATTGCAGTGGCACTGCCACGTATCCGCGACTTCCGCGGTATTGAAAGCAAAATGGACGGACGAGGAAACTATACACTCGGCATACCGGAACAAATTGTTTTTCCCGAAATCGTACTCGATAAAGTGAGCAAGATCAACGGAATGAACATTACCTTTGTTACTTCAGCAAAAACCGACGAAGAAGGTTTTGCTTTGTTGAAAGAAATAGGTTTACCATTTAAAAACGTTAAAAAGAACTAGTAATGGCTAAAGAATCAATGAAAGCACGCGAAGTTAAACGTGCCAAATTAGTTGAGAAATACGCCGAAAAACGTGCCATGCTGAAAGCAGAAGGTGATTGGGTAGGTTTGCAAAAACTTCCTAAGAACTCATCGAAAGTACGTTTGCACAACCGTTGCAAACTTACAGGTCGTCCAAAAGGCTATATGCGCCAATTCGGAATCAGCAGGATTAATTTTAGGGAAATGGCGTCAGCCGGTTTAATTCCCGGAGTTAAAAAGGCAAGTTGGTAATCGTTTAAAACTTAAAAAATGAGTAAAGTAACAGATCCAATAGCAGATTTTCTGACAAGGATTAGAAATGGAATTCAGGCAAAACACCGCGTAGTTGATATTCCTGCCTCGAATTTGAAAAAAGAGATGGCCAAACTCTTAAAAGAGAAAGGCTACATCTTAAACTACAAATTTGAAGACGGAGTAAACTACCAGGGTAACATTAAAATTGCCTTGAAATACAATCCGGAAACGAAAATTTCTGCAATTAAAAAATTAGAACGTATAAGTAAACCAGGTTTACGTCAATATTGTGATTCAACAAATATTCCACGTGTACTTAATGGTTTAGGCATAGCAATTCTCTCCACATCGAAAGGTGTTATTACCGACAAAGAAGCTCGCGAGCTTGGCGTTGGTGGAGAAGTTTTATGTTACGTCTATTAAAAGGAGGAAAAATCAATGTCAAGAATAGGTAAATTACCCATTACAATTCCGGCAGGAGTAACCATTACTGTTAGCAACGACAACGTTGTTACCGTAAAAGGAGCTCTTGGGGAGTTGACACAAAAAGTTGATGCTGATATTGAAGTGTCGATTGAAGACAACGTAATCAATGTAAAAAGAAGCGACGAGTCGAAACGTCAGAAATCGATACACGGACTGTATCGCTCTTTAATCAATAACATGGTTATTGGAGTATCAAAAGGTTACGAGATTAAGTTGGAATTAGTAGGTGTTGGATACCGCGCAGAAATGCTCCCCGGTAACGTGCTCGACCTTGTATTAGGTTTTGCTCACCATACCTATCTACAACTACCTCCCGAAGTAAAAGTTGAGGCAAAATCTGACAAAAGAAGCAATCCGATTGTAACCCTGAAAAGTTACGATAAACAATTAATCGGTCAGGTTGCTGCAAAAATCAGATCATTCCGTAAACCTGAACCTTACAAAGGAAAAGGTATTAAGTTTGTTGGCGAAGTATTAAGACGCAAAGCTGGTAAAGCTGCTGCAAAATAATTTATAAGATTAATTATTATGGCATTAACAAAATTAGAAAGACGTGCAAGAATAAGAAATCGCGTACGTGTAGTTATTTCCGGTACAGCAGAGCGACCAAGATTGAGTGTTTTTAGAAGCAATAAACAAATTTATGCTCAACTTATTGACGATGCACAGGGAACAACCCTGGTTGCTGCCGGATCTACCGACAAAACAATTGTTGGTAAAGAAGGAAGTAAATCTGATAAAGCTGCAATGGTAGGTAATTTAATAGCCGAAAAAGCTTTGGCTGCAGGAATTACCGAAGTTGTATTCGATAGAGGTGGTAACTTATACCACGGAAGAATTAAACAATTAGCTGACGCCGCCCGTAAAGGTGGCCTTAAATTCTAATACATTATGGCGAAATTAAGTAATAAAGTAAAAACAAGCGACCTGGAATTAAAAGACAGGTTGGTAGCCATTAACCGTGTTACTAAAGTTACAAAAGGTGGACGAACATTCAGTTTCTCGGCCATTGTAATTGTAGGTAACGAAGACGGTATTGTTGGATGGGGCCTCGGAAAAGCGAGCGAAGTAACAACAGCTATCTCTAAAGGAGTAGATGCAGCTAAAAAGAACCTCGTGAAAATTCCGGTAATTAACGGAACAATCCCTCACGAACAAATTGCAAAATTTGGCGGTGCAAACGTACTGTTAAAACCAGCTTCATCGGGTACCGGTGTTAAAGCAGGTGGTGCGATGCGTGCCGTACTCGAGAGTGTTGGAATTCACGATATCCTGGCAAAATCAAAAGGGTCATCAAATCCTCATAACCTTGTAAAAGCAACAATGGCTGCTTTACTCGAATTGAGAGATGCCTATACAGTTGCCGAACACAGAGGTGTTTCATTAGAAAAAGTTTTTAAAGGATAACACAGTTATGGCAAAACTTAAAATTACACAAGTAAAAAGTAGTATCGGTTCAACTAAACGTCAGAAACTGACTTTAGAAGCGTTAGGTTTAAAAAAATTAAACCGCCCGATTGTACACGAAGCTACTCCTCAAATTGTTGGCATGGTTAACAAATTGAGACATTTAATTAGTGTTGAAGAAGTTGAATAATATTTCAAAATACTGAAATGATGAAACAAGTTCTGCTTTAGAATGAGTTCCATTCTTTCGTTTGAAATTAAACATTTTAATAAAATGAATTTAAGTAACTTACAACCTGCACAAGGATCAACAAAGACTACGAAACGAATTGGTAGAGGACAAGGCACAGGACGTGGCGGCACCTCAACCCGTGGACACAAAGGTCAAAAGTCAAGATCAGGTTATTCAAGGAAAATCGGGTTCGAAGGTGGTCAAATGCCTTTACAACGCGTTGTTCCTAAAATGGGATTTAAAAACATAAACAGAGTTGAATACAAAGCAATCAACCTCGATATGTTACAAAATATCGCAGAAAAAAATAACCTCACTGTCATCGACAAAGAGTCTTTGATTCAGGCAGGAGTCATTTCGAAAAACGACAGAATTAAAATTCTGGGTGGCGGTACATTAAGTACTAAACTTAACGTAAAGGCCAATGCATTTTCGAAAAGCGCAAAAGAAGCAATAGAAAAATTAGAAGGAACAACTGAAATACTTTAAACCGGATGAAAAGATTCATTGAGACCCTAAAGAATATTTATAAGATTGAAGACCTTAGGTTACGCATCGGAACAACACTTTTCCTGATTCTTATTTACAGATTGGGATCGTTTGTTTCACTTCCCGGAATCGATCCGGCCCAGTTACAAAACCTGCAGAAACAAACTTCTGACGGATTACTCGGGCTTATCAACATGTTTTCGGGCGGAGCATTCGGAAAAGCTTCGATCTTTGCTTTGGGAATTATGCCATACATTTCTGCCTCAATTGTAATTCAATTAATGGGAATTGCTGTACCCTACTTCCAGAGGTTGCAGAAAGAGGGTGAGTCAGGAAGAAGGAAAATAAATCAGATTACACGGTACTTAACCGTATTAATCTTAATTCCACAGGCATCGGCTTATTTAGCTAACCTTAATGTTCAGTTACCCGATTCGGCATTTGCAATGACCGGAGTATGGTTTACCATCCCGTCGATTGTAATTTTAACAGCCGGTTCAATGTTTGTTCTCTGGTTAGGAGAACGAATTACCGATAAAGGAATCGGTAATGGTATTTCGCTGATTATTATGATTGGTATTATTGCCCGGTTACCACAGGCAGTTGTACAGGAATTCGCTTCCCGTATTAACCAACAAGGTGGTGGACTGGTTATGTTCCTGGTAGAGTTTGTTATTCTCTTCGTTGTATTTATGGCCTCAATTCTGCTGGTTCAGGGAACCCGCCGGATTCCGGTTCAATATGCAAAACGAATTGTGGGTAACAAACAATACGGTGGTGTACGACAGTACATTCCTCTTAAAGTAAATGCCGCAGGTGTAATGCCTATCATTTTTGCCCAGGCAATTATGATGGTGCCTATTACAATTGTTGGTGTTGCTAACTCTGAAAATCTTCGTGGTGTTGCGGCTGCTCTTTCTAACATCACAGGGGTTTGGTACAATCTGTTACAATTTTTATTAGTGGTAGCTTTTACGTATTTTTATACGGCAATTACCATTAATCCTACACAAATGGCAGAAGACATGAAGAAAAACGGGGGATTCATTCCCGGAGTAAAACCCGGAAAAAGAACCGTCGAATTTCTCGACACGGTAATGTCGAGAATAACACTGCCCGGGTCAATATTCCTCGGGTTAGTAACTATTCTTCCGGCCTTCGCTATGATGATGGGAATCAGCCAGTCGTTCGCCTACTTCTACGGTGGAACATCGCTGCTAATTCTTGTGGGAGTTGTATTAGATACTTTGCAACAAATTGAAAGTCACCTGCTGATGCGCCATTACGACGGTTTGATGAAATCGGGCCGTATAAAAGGACGTCCGGGTGGAGGAATGTAGAAAGGTAAATCAAACGAGATTATTTTCACTTATTGTTAATTAAGAAATTTTAAAACTGAATTTTTTATGGCAAAACAGCCTTCCATAGAGCAAGACGGAACTATAATAGAAGCATTATCGAATGCGATGTTTAGAGTTGAACTGGAAAATGGACACATTATTACAGGTCATATTTCCGGCAAAATGAGAATGCATTATATTAAAATTTTGCCCGGCGATAAGGTAAAAGTGGAAATGTCTCCTTACGATTTAACCAAAGGTAGAATTACATTTAGATATAAAAACTAAAGATTTTTAAAATGAAAACTCGTGTTTCAGTTAAAAAACGTAGCGCCGACTGCAAGATAATTCGCAGAAAGGGACGTTTATATGTGATTAATAAAAAGAACCCTAAGTTTAAACAACGTCAGGGATAATTAATCTGTTAAATTAAAATTTATGGCACGTATTGTTGGTGTTGATATTCCAAATAATAAAAGAGGTGAGGTTGCTCTTACCTACATTTATGGTATTGGTCGCAGCAGGGCAAACACTATCTTAAAAGAAGCTGGTGTTGAAAAAAACCTGAAGGTACAAGACTGGAACGATGATCAGTTTGCAGCTGTTCGTAAAGTAATTAACGAAAGCTTCAAAGTTGAAGGTGAATTGCGTTCCGAAGTTCAAATGAGTATTAAACGATTAATGGACATTGGTTGTTATCGTGGTATTCGTCATCGTATTGGGTTACCGGTACGCGGACAAAGTACCAAGAATAATGCTCGTACCCGTAAAGGGAAACGTAAAACTGTTGCTAATAAGAAAATGGCCACTAAATAAGGAATTTGAATTATGGCAAAAAAAACAGGATCAAGTAGAAAAAGAGTTGTTGTTGTTGAAGCTAATGGAATGGCTCACATTCACTCTTCTTTCAACAATATCATCGTTACGCTGACAAACATGAATGGCGAAGTCATCTCATGGTCGTCGGCTGGAAAAAAAGGATTCCGCGGTTCCAAAAAGAACACTCCCTATGCAGCACAAGTTGCTTCAGAAGAGTGTGCAAAAACTGCTTATGACCTTGGACTTCGAAAAGTAAAAGTATACGTTAAAGGACCTGGAAACGGTCGCGAATCTGCAATCAGAGCTTTGGCTTCAATTGGTATTCAAGTTACCGAGATTGTTGATGTAACTCCGCTTCCACATAATGGTTGCAGACCTCCTAAACGTCGTCGTGTTTAATTATTTAAAAGGAAAAGGTAATGGCAAGATATAGAGGACCAAAATCCAAGATAGCACGTAAATTCGGTGAGCCGATATTCGGCCCCGATAAAGTATTCGAACATAAAAATTATCCTCCGGGCATGCACGGTTTGTCTGCTAAGAGGAGAAAAAAATCGGAATACGGTGAACAGCTTAAAGAAAAGCAAAAAGCAAAATATACCTATGGTATTTTAGAAAGACAATTCCGTGGGCTCTTTAAAAAAGCTTCGGCTTCAAAAGGAGTTACCGGTGAAGTATTGTTACAATTGCTCGAATCGCGATTAGACAATGTAGTTTTTCGCATGGGTATTGCTAAATCACGGGCAGCTGCCCGTCAGTTTGTTTCGCACAAACATATTACTGTAAACGGAAATGTAGTAAATATTCCTTCTTACTCGGTTAAACCGGGCGACGTTGTTGGCGTTCGCGAAAAGTCGAAATCGTTAGAAGAAATTACGACCTCATTGCATTCGCACCGGAGCTCTCAATACGAATGGTTAGAATGGGACGGCGAACAAATGGCCGGCAAATTCTTAAACCGTCCGGAGCGCGAAGAAATACCTGAAAACATTAAAGAACAACTTATCGTAGAGTTGTATTCAAAATAATAAATTTACTTAGGTTATTATGGCAATATTAGCATTCCAAAAGCCTGACAAGGTGATAATGTTAGAATCCGATGATAAATTCGGAAAATTTGAATTCCGTCCGTTGGAGCCGGGGTATGGTATTACAATTGGTAATGCACTGCGCCGAATCCTTTTATCGTCGCTCGAAGGTTATGCAATTACAACTGTAAAAATAGAAGGCGTCGAACATGAATTCGCTACGATTAAAGGAGTTATTGAAGATGTAACTGAGATTATCCTTAATCTGAAGCAAATCCGGTTCAAAAATGAGGTAGATGATTTTGACAGTGAAAAAGTTTCGATTTCAATAACCGGACAAGAAGAATTTACTGCCGGAGACATTAACAAATTTATGACCGGTTTCAGGGTGTTAAACCCCGAGTTGGTAATTTGCAGAATGGAACCCGACGTAAAAATTCAGATTGAGTTAACCATCAACAAAGGACGTGGTTACGTTCCTTCTGTCGAAAATACTCCGGTTGAAGCTGAGTTTGGAGTTATTCCTATTGATTCAATTTTTACTCCTATTAAGAAAGTAAAATATGCTGTCGAAAATTATCGTGTTGAACAAAAAACCGATTACGAAAAATTGGTTTTCGATATCAGCACCGATGGTTCAATCCAACCAAAAGAAGCGCTGAAAGAAGCAGCCAAAATTCTAATTTATCATTTCATGTTATTCTCTGACGAAAAGATTACACTCGATTCAGACGAGAAATTTGCAAATGAAGAGTTCGACGAGGAAGTACTTCACATGCGTCAGTTGTTAAAAACTAAATTGGTCGACATGGATTTGTCTGTTAGGGCATTGAACTGTTTGAAAGCCGCCGATGTGGATGCATTGGGAGATTTAGTTACTTACAACCGCAACGATTTACTTAAATTCAGAAACTTCGGTAAAAAATCACTTACCGAATTAGACGATCTTCTGGACAACATGGGGCTGAATTTTGGAATGGATATTTCGAAATATAAACTAGACAAGGAGTAAAAGGCAATGAGACATAATAAGAAATTTAATCACTTGGGCCGTAAAACGGCACACCGTAAAGCAATGTTGGCAAACATGGCATCTTCTCTCATTATTCATAAGAGAATTACAACCACAGTTGCCAAAGCAAAAGCGTTACGTATGTACGTTGAGCCATTGATTACAAAATCGAAAAAAGATTCGACACACTCTCGCAGGGTGGTATTTAGCTATTTACAAGACAAAGAAGCTGTTTCTGAATTGTTCAGAGAAGTTTCTGCAAAAATAGCCGACCGTCCGGGAGGATATACACGTATTTTGAAAACCGGTAACCGTTTAGGCGATAACGCCGAAATGTGTATTATCGAGTTGGTAGATTATAACGAAGCAATGTTGGCTGCTAAAGAAGAAGCTGCTGCACCTAAAAAACGTCGCTCGCGTCGTGGTGGTGCTAAAAAAGCTGCTCCTGCTACTGCACCGGCGAAAAAAGAAGTTGTTGAAGAAGCAAAAGCCGAGGAAGTTACCGAAGCAAAAGCTGAAGAGACTAAAACTGAAGAAGTTGCTAAAGAAACTACCGAAGAAACTAAAGCAGAAGAGAAAGATTCTGCTGAAGAGAAAAAAGAAGAGTAAGAGTTTTCTTTGATAATATTGAAAGCCCTGCCAAAATTGGCAGGGCTTTTTTTGTGCATAAAATTACTCTTCTCAAAATGTTTCATAGCAAATTATTATATTTACGTTTTAAATAAATCTAAACCAATACTTATGAAAACAATTACCTCTTTTTTAATACTTTTCTTTTTCTTCTTCCTTAGTTTTGTGGGGAATTCGCAAGTTTCAACCGCAATTAAATTAGACCCAAACATGGCTCTTAAAAAAGCCGATGCCGACGGAATTGTTTGGTACAACCCAAAAGAAGCACCATTTCGGTTAGTTGGGTTCGAATGGATTAAACAGGAAAATGTTTACCGACGGTTACCCGTTCATCCCGAGTGGGAATTATCGCAAGGAGTTGAAGGACTTGCCAATCACACAGCAGGCGGCCAGGTACGTTTTAAAACCAACAGTAAACGAATACTTATAAATGTTGAACTCCGCGAAAAATCGGGAATGTACCACATGCCAGCAACCGGGCAAAGCGGTTTCGATTTATATATGGAACTCGACGGCGAAAACAGGTATATTAAAACAACCCGATTCCCCGTCGACTCAACCCACTACAAAGTAGAACTTTACAATTCCGAAGAAAATAGTATGCACTTGTTTACAATAAACTTTCCTCTTTATAACGGTGTAAACTTCCTCGAAATAGGAATAGATGAAGGAGCTGCAATCGAGCCCCCCACCCCGTTTAAAACACAAGGTAAATTTGTTATTTATGGAACTTCAATTACACAGGGCGGATGTGTTTGCCGCCCCGGAATGGCCTATTCAAATATAATGAGCCGGACCCTCGATGTTGAATTTATTAACCTCGGATTTTCGGGAAACGGGAAAGGAGAACCGGCTTTGGCCAACCTTATCAACCAAATCTCCGATGTTCGTTTTATTATACTCGACTACGAAGCAAATACCAGTAAAACTATTAAAAATTCGCTCGAGAATTTTGTCGATATTCTTCGCGAAAAACATCCTGAGACTCCCATCTTAATTATGTCGAAGGTAAGATATGCACGGGAACGTAAAGGAACAGAAAAATACGCCCTCTTAATTTCGAACCGCGATTTTCAGCGCGATTTGGTTCAAAAGAAAAAAGAAGCCGGCGATAATAACATCTATTTTCTCGATGGGTCAAAAGTACTGGGTAGTAAATATTACGAATGTGCGGTAGACGGTGTTCATCCTTCCGATTTAGGTTCGCAGATAATTGCAGACGCTATGACAAAAGCTATTAGAGAAATTCTGAATTAACACACTCATATTCAGCACATTATGAAAACGCTATCACTCCTGATAATTCTGGTTATTGCAACATCGTTTACACCTTCAAATAAAAAGACCGGCTCCATCTATAAAGTTCAAAAACTAGCAACTCCGCCTAAAATAGATGCTGTTTGGGACAAAGCTCCCTGGAACAAAATAGTTGCAATTCCAATAACAAATTATATGGGCGAAAAACCCGAACATCTACCACTTACACAAGCTAAAATTGCATACGACAATACAGCCATTTATGTAATTTTCAGGGTTGAAGACCGGTATGTTAAAGCCATTCATAAAAATAATCAGGAGATGGTTTGTAAAGACAGTTGCGTTGAGTTTTTCTTCTCGCCCGACAAAAATTCAAAAAAAGGATATTTTAATTTAGAGATGAATTGCGGCGGAGTGTTTCTGTTCAACTATCAATTAACACCTAAGTCGGAGAGAATTTACATAAACGACAACGATATTCAGCAAATTGAAGTGGCACACACACTACCCAAACTGGTTGAACAGGAGATTGAAGACAAAACAACCTGGGTAGTCGAATACCGGATTCCCTTTTCAATCCTGAAAAAATACTACTCTTTTTCTGCTCCGAAAAGCGGAACTGTCTGGCGGGCAAATTTTTATAAATGTGCCGACCACACATCGCACCCGCACTGGCTTACCTGGGCACCGGTAGATTATCCCACACCCAATTTCCATCTTCCCGAATATTTTGGAATGGTTGAATTTCAGTAATAATATTTAAAACAAATTCTGAAAAAATGAAACGAGCATGATAATATTTGTCACACAACTTGTCCCGACTTGGCGGGAGGAGAATCATTATAGAGCGAGTTACAGCGAATACCTTTAAAAAATAAAATTATAATGAAATGAAAAA
>Ga0256913_10000343_pt1 | contig 23903 bp, 16 predicted proteins | sample Axial_MatmetaG_FD_185970 | JGI IMG/M metagenome (GOLD analysis project Ga0256913, IMG submission 185970) | Deep-sea worm associated microbial mat communities from Axial Seamount, Juan de Fuca Ridge, Pacific Ocean - Axial_Mat | ecosystem: Environmental > Aquatic > Marine > Oceanic > Microbial... | reverse complement strand
CATCTTGGTTCAAAAAAAGGATACTATTCTCAGTTTTTCTTACGTTGGTTTTTTTTCCAAACACATCAATATAAAAAACAAAACGAAAGTAAACGTTACTCTGCAAGAAGATATTCAGGGATTGGATGAGGTAGTAGTTGTAGGATACGGAACGCAGAAGAAAAGCGATCTCACCGGTGCTATTTCAACAGTTAACATGGATGAGGTAGATAAACGATCGGTTGCTACCATCGACCAGGCATTGCAAGGACAAATTGCTGGTGTTGATATTGTTTCAAACTCCGGTACACCTGGCGACGCAATGATGGTACGTATTCGCGGAATTGGCACGCTTAACGATGCTGCTCCGCTTTTCGTGGTGGACGGAATGATGGTGGATGACATTAATTTCTTAAACCCGAATGATATAGCTTCAATGGAGGTGCTTAAAGATGCTTCCGCCACTGCCATTTACGGTTCACGCGGGGCAAATGGTGTTGTGATTATTACAACAAAAAAAGGTAAAGAGGGAGGCGAGGTTCGTTTTAGCACCTATCATGGTATTCAGAATTTCTGGCGCTCAACCAATGTTATGGATGCCAAAACATGGGGAGCTTTAAAAAATGAAGCCATGGTTGCTGCCGGAAACCTGGCTCCGATTCCTGATCCGGCAAGTCTTAACAATACTGATTGGTTTGATGTAATTTCAAATCATAACGCGGCTATTTCAAATACCGACCTCTCTTTTTCAGGTGGAAATAAAAAAGGTAATTACTACCTGAGCTCCAACTATTTTAATCAGGAAGGAATCGTGAAAAAATCGGGGTACAGCCGGATTTCGTTAAGAGCAAACACTTCATATAAAATTAAGCCTTGGCTGCGAGTTGGTGAAAACCTGTCGCTTGTTTACGCTACCAAAGAAAAAGAAGACTGGACAGACGAATGGACAAGCATTATCATTACTTCCATTGCAGCAGACCCGGCCAGTCCTGTTCGAAATGAAGACGGAACTTTTGCCAGAGGTATATATAACGACACATGGAATCCCGCCGCCATTATTGAATATCTGAATTATAAAGATAAAGTGTATCGCACCATCGGAAATGTTTTTGCAGATATTTCGTTAACTAAAAATTTGGTCTTTAAAACAAACTATTCATTTGAATATTCGTTTGGAAAAACCAGCAACTATAAGCCGGTCTATTACGTAAGTCCGGTTCAGCAAAACAACATTAGTAACCTCACTTTGGATAATAGTAGCAGTTTTATCTCTCAGTGGACAAACACATTACATTACGATAAAATTTTTGGCAATCATGTTATTTCCGCTCTTGCGGGTATCGAATTGTATAGTAACGATTACAGGTACAACGGGCTTTCGGTTAACGGTATACCGTCAAATGATATCGATATTCGGTATGTTAATAATGCCACGGGAAACAACTCGGCAACGGTTTGGGGTAGTGCCGAACAGGTTCGCCAGTTATCCTATTTGGGACGGATTAACTACATCTTTAAAAACAAATATCTTATAACGGCTAACTTCAGAGCCGACGCCTCTTCAAAATTTACTAAAAAGAACCGATGGGGATATTTCCCTTCGTTTTCTGCCGGATGGAAAATCTCCGAAGAATCATTTATGAACACCATTAAATTTATAAGCAATTTAAAATTGCGTATTGGCTGGGGTCAGATTGGAAATCAGGGTAGTGTTCCTCCTTATCAAAGTGTTACCACGGCTAGTCCGGGGGCAAACTATTTATGGGGAGGCATGCTGGCTCCGGGTTCATCATTTCCGGGCGCAGGCAACGATGAAATCAGATGGGAAACAAGTACAACTACTAATTTCGGTTTGGACTTCGGACTTTTTGAAGGACGACTTTCAGGAAGCGCAGAATACTTTATTAAAAACACCAGTGGAATGCTTATTCAGGTTCCGGTTCCGGGGTTAACAGGTATTCAGGAACCACCTACACAAAACGCCGGTGAATTGAACAATAAAGGTTTTGAATTCTCGGCTCTTTACAAAAACATGGATCACGCTTTAAAGTACTCTTTTGGTGCGGTATTTACAAAAGTCAACAATAAGGTAGTTAACCTTGGTGCCGAAGATGCCTTTATCGATGGGGCTTTGTTTATGGATTCATATTATGTAACAAGAACCTCTGTGGGATATTCTATTGCTCAGTTTTATGGTTATAAAACTGATGGATTATTTCAGAATCAGGCAGAAATTGATGCTCAAACTGCTCAGCAGGATGTAGCCCCGGGAGACGTTAGGTATGTTGATGCCGATAACGACGGCGAACTTGATTTCTTTTATCTTGGAAGCCCGTTACCCAACTTTACCTACTCTTTTAATGCTAATTTAATGTATAAAGGTTTTGATTTAAGTCTGTTTTTTCAAGGAGTTTACGGAAATAAAATTTTTAATGGTACGGCATTTTACAAACGGTCGTCAACAGCTACCTGGAATCTTGGAACAGATATGACCCAACGCTGGACCGGCGAAGGCACACAAACCGATGCCAGGTATCCTCGTATGAATGCTAACGATGTTAATAACTCAATGATGTCGGATCGATTTCTTGAAGATGGTTCCTATTTCAGAATTAAAAACGTACAACTTGGCTATACTTTTAGCAAGTCGCTTACCAAAAAACTGAAACTGGAAAAACTACGTATTTATGCCAATGCACAAAACTTGTTTACATTCACAAAGTACAGTGGGTTAGACCCTGAAGTAGGTATTAATTATGGCGATCCGTTAGATATTGGAGTTGACAGAGGGCGTTACCCGCAGCCTCGTGTTTATAGTCTGGGATTGATTGTTTCCTTTTAATTTTCCAATAAATTTAACAGTAAAAAACGAGAATCATGAAAAAAAGAATTATAAATACAATAATTGTTACCACGTTGTTTTTAATAATGATTGTTGCCATACAGTCATGTAAAAAGGATGACTTTTTAAGTACACCACCTACTGGTATTACCGATGCAACCTTTTTTAGTACGGATGCTGCTGCCCTTAATGCTTTGGCAGGGGTTTACGACCCTTTAGGCTGGTACAACTTTTCGCAGCTTACCGAATGGGCTATCGGAGATGCGGTTTCTGATGATGCCGAAAAAGGCGGTGGCGGCGATGGCGACTATGCCGAAATATATGCTTTAACCTCATTTACTGCTAACGCCGAAAATCCGCTTATTGCTTCACGTTGGAACGATTTTTACGTGGGAATTAATCGCGCCAACAGGCTTATTGAAGGGCTTACCGACAACGATAACATTACACCGTCGTTGCGAAAAAGAGTTATAGCAGAAGCCCGTTTCCTAAGAGCCTTTTATTATTTCGGACTGGTAAAAACTTTTGGCAGTGTACCTATTGTAGATCACATATTAGCACCTTCCGAATATAAACCGATTCGAAACACCCTTGAAGAGTGCTGGGCTTTCATAGAAGGTGATTTAAAAGCTGCAGCAGTGGATTTGCCAAAAAAAAGTGAACTTGATCCCTTGGAACTGGGAAGAGCTACCTGGGGTGCTGCTTCTGCATTTCTGACTAAAGCCTACATTTTTGAAGAAAAATGGCCCGAGGCTGAAGCGTTGGCCATAGAGATAGTAAACTCCGGTGAATACGATCTGGAACCTAACTATGGTGATGAGTTTACCATAGCCACCGACAATGGTATTGAATCAGTTTTCGATATCCAGTTCAAAGATCTTCAAATGCCTGGTTGGTTAGATGAGAATGAAGGTTGTCATCTTGAAGTGATAATGCGTAGCCGCGACGACAGAAACGGTGGATGGGGCTTCGACCAACCCACGCAGGATTTGTACGATGAGTTTGAAGAGGACGACCCGCGTCGCGAATATACTATCATCTCCGATGGCGATACACTTTGGAAAGGTACTGATGACGAAGAGGTTTTCTATACTAAAAAAGACCCCGTTCATAACCCTGACAGTTATACCGATTATAATAACAGAAAAAGAGCGTTACCTGCCAGTCTGCGCGGAAATGGAGAAGATCAGGCAGGAATGAACCTGCGTGTTATTCGCTTTGCTGAAGTATTGTTATGGCAAGCCGAAGCGGCTGCTCACAATGGTTCCAACTGGCAAACCCCTCTTAACCGTGTGCGGGCACGTGTAGGGCTTGCTGAATCACTTTTCTCTAATCCACTGGAAGCAGTTTACCACGAACGTAGGGTAGAACTGGCCATGGAAGGTCACCGGTACTGGGATTTGGTTCGTACAGGAAGAGGAAATCTTATGGAAGGATATACTGACAATAAAAGATACCTGTTGATTCCACAAATTGAAATTAACCTGAATCCTAATCTTGTTCAAAACCCTTATTAATCTGTTTTAATCTTAAACATAATTGTTATGAAAAATATAATCTATTTGATAGCAGCTGTTGTTCTACTTTATTCAACATCCTGTAATCCTCAACAAGACAGTATTGGCGATATTGGTCCGGAACCTTCCAACGCCACCATAATTGTTGATAATACCGACCCTTTCAACCCTGTATTTACAGCATCAAGTGATAATGGTTTTATTTATCACTGGAATTTGGGGAATAATCAAACCGCGGAAGGGAAAAAAGCTACCTCTTATTATCCTTTTGCCGGTGATTATGAAGTAACCTGCGAAATTGCTGGTGCAGGCGGAAAATCCCTTACTACTACCGTTATCTACACTGTTGCCAATAACGATCCAGAAGTTGCTAATCTACCGGTTTGGAAAGAGTTGACCGGTGGGGGCGAAGGAACTACTTGGGTATATAATACTGATCCCGAAACAGGTGTTCCTGATTTTTGCTATCAAACCGATGGCGATATTGAAAGTTTTCCTGATGCCTGGAAACCCAGTGAAAGCTGGGGACAGTGCGAACAAGTAACTCCTGATATCAACGGCGAAATGGTGTTCGATTTAAAAGGAGGTATTAACTATACCTATCACCATGAAGCTGGCGATGAGGGTATAAAAGGTACTTTTATACTTAATACTTCCGAAATGACCCTTACTGTGGTAAACCCTTATATTCTTGACCACAATGCGGAATGCACCAATCCTGATATTACTGAAAACGGAGTTTACCGAATCGTGTTGCTTACAGACGACCAGTTGATTCTATGGCAGAATCAGGAAGATGATGAGGCAACCGGTTGGGCCTGGAGTTTTAAGAAAAAAGGAACTAATCCAATTAACCCGTAAGCTGTTATCTCGTAATGTTTTTTGGTTAATTATCAGGTGAGCCTTGTAAAAAGGCTTGCCTGATTTGTTCCCCCCGTTTTTAGAAAAATATTTTTCCAAAGTCTGGTATGATTTTGCAAAAACGAAAGCAAACGAAAGTAAAAGTTGCATATTATCTTACATTTGTAAATAATAAACAGAATGCAATAAAAACTAAAAAGAGATGAAAAAGGAAAAAAATGATGTAGTATTTCAGGAAGAACGATTGGAAAAAATACTAGCCATGCTGGAAAAAGAAAATCGTTTAGTAACAAAAGATTTACCTGCTTTATTAAACACTACTGCGGTTACAATCCGTAAAGATTTAGCAATTTTGGAAAAGCGAGGTCTTTTAAAAAGAACACACGGGGGAGCATTAAAAACAAAAAAACTATTTCAGGGCCTGGCATTAAACGAAAAAGAAAAAATTAACCTCGAAGAGAAAAGACGTATTGTGAAAAAAGCGTCAAGACTTATTTCGGAAGGTGATACTATTATTCTCGATTCCGGCTCAACCACCAGTTTGTTAGCAAAAGAAATTAAACAGATGAGAAATATTACGGTTATTACCAACGCTGTTAATATCTCAAACGAATTGCTCGACAGCGATATCGACGTAATATTAATTGGTGGTATGCTGCTAAAAGACACCTCTACACTGGTGGGTCCCATTGCAGATGAAGCATTAAGAAGCATTTCATGCGATAAACTGTTCCTCGGTGTTGATGGAATTGATTTTCAAATTGGCCTTACCACTCCTAATATTCTTGAAGCCCATACCAGTAAAATGATGATGGAAATAGCCGGCGACATTACCCTGCTGGTCGATTCTACTAAATTTGGACGAAGAAGTCTCGGAGTTATCTCAAAAATTAAAGTGATTGACAGAATAATTACAACCAAAAAATTAACCGAAAAGGAAATAGCAGAGTTTGTACAAAATAAAGTGGAAGTTATTAAAGCCTGAGTATAGAATGATGAGCAAAGTATTATTATGGATACCGATATTGGCCATGTTTGTTGACTCCTACGGGTTTTCACAAACTGTTAATTACCCCCAGTCTGTTGAAAACAAAACGATTCTAACAGGAACAACAGGTAGTTGGGATGAAGAGTCGGTTCATACGTTTTCAGTGGTTGAAGTCAATAAAAATGGCTATAAATACTTTGCTTATTATGGTCTTGATCATTATAATGACAAAGAGGCATTGGTAAAAAAATGCGGATTAGCCATGAGTAACGATTTGGAAAACTGGGTGAAATACCAACAAAATCCGGTTATCAATTTTAACTGTCGATGGCCAACCGTTGTATACGATGGTAAATGGTTTTACATGTTTTATTCCGAGTATAACAAAAGTGGCGATAGTCGTATTGTAATGCGAAACAGTCAAAACGGGATGCAGTTTGGCGAAAAAACCATAGTAGTACCTTATAGTAAGGGCGAGCAAAATCAAAATCCGTTTATCTATTTCAATCAGGCCGACAGTAATTACTATATGTTTTATTACAACGGAACCGAACGGGCTGAAATAAACCCTAGATGGAATATCCTGATCAAAAAAAGTTTCTCCCTTATCGGTTTGGCTACTGCAAAACCTAACACGTTATTATCGTCTGATAAAACCATGGCAGCACCTTCTGTTGCTTTTTACAATGGAAAGTATTTTTTGCTGGTTGAAGAATTTGAAAACTTCAATACAATGGAAAAATGGGTTACTAATGCGTTTTGGTCCGATAGTATAGATAGAGGATACCAACGGGTTAACAACAATTCCGTACTGGCTAAAAACGACGCCTGTGCATTTCAATACCTCATCAACGGGAAACTTTACGTTTTTTATTCGCACAGCACCAATGCAGAAAACAATAATTGGAACATTAAAATGATAAAATTGAAATAATGAATAAATTCTTAAAGGAAATTTACCAACAGCCCAAAGCATTGAAGAATACGCTGAACTATTATGTAAATGGTGAAGGAAAAATGAAGCTGGCTAAAGTAAAATCGGTTATTGAGAAAACTCGTTTCGATCAGATTATTTTCACCGGAATGGGAAGCTCCTATTTTACATCATACGCTTCATCGGTATTTCTTAACCGATTTCAAATTCACTCTTTTGCCATGAATGCCAGTGAGTTATTGCATTATAACTTTTCGGTTCTGGAAAAGAAAACCCTGTTAATTTGTACATCGCAATCGGGTGAAAGCTTTGAAATAAAAGAGCTTAAAAAGGTACTTCCTCCTACTGTTCATTGTATCGGCATTACCAACGAGCAGGAAAGCTCACTGGCAAAAAACGCTGACTTTACGTTGCTTACCAAAAGCGGTAAAGAAGAAATGACCTCCACGAAAACTTACGTTTCCACTCTGCTTGTTTCTTACATTTTGGGGATGTATTTATCAGGAAACTTTGGCGATGAGCAGGTCAATGCCGTTCGCAAGCTTATTGATAACACAGAAGCAATGCTATCAGGTTATGATGAATATGTAAATGAAATGCTTGATTTTTTCGGTGAAACAAATACTTTGCAGGTTATTGCCCGTGGCTCTGATTTTTCAACAGCTTGCCAAAGTGCTTTAATGTTTAAAGAAGCCGTTAAAGTTGCCGCCGCTGGAATACTGGGCGGGGAGTTTCGGCACGGCCCCATGGAAATGGTGCAGCCTGGTTTTAAGGCAATCCTGTTTGCATCAAAAGGAAAAACCTTTTCTCAAAGTATTAATATGGCTCGCGAAATAGCACACTTTGGGGGTAGGGTGTTGCTGTTAACCAACGATGAAACGCAGCTGATAAATGAAAATATTCTGAAAGTTTATATAAATGAACAAGATCAGTTTTTGTTCACCATCTTAAGTATAATTCCTGTTCAGTTATTTATCGACAGTTATGCCAAAGCAAGGGGATTTGAAGCAGGCAGCTTTTCAAGAGGTACAAAAGTAACTGTTATTGAATAGTATGATGGAAAAATCCAAAAGGCCATATCTACTGTTTGTTACCGTTTTGCTTTATGTTTCATTTGGCTTGCTTACCTCGGTAATAGGAGTTATTATTGATAAATTTCAAACCGACTACAATGTTTCATTATCCATTGCCGGTTTGCTTCCGTTTGCTTTCTTTTTAGCTTATGGTCTCACTTCCATTCCGTTTGGAATGGCCACGGATAAATACGGAGCCAAAAGCGTTCTTGTTTTAGGAACTCTGTTAATGACCATCGGATCGTTTTTGTTTTATTTAAGCAATAACTACCTTGTGGTGATATTTATGGTTTTTCTTGTGGGTGTTGGGGTTACCGCCATTCAAATAGCCGGAAATCCATTTATCCGCGAACTTGATTCACCGGCAAAATATACGGCCAACCTTACGCTTATTATTGGCATAGGCTCGTTAGGATATGCTTTTAGCCCGGTGTTGGTGCCGCTGATTCAGGCCAACGGATTTTCATGGAATACAGTTTATCTGTTATTTGGCATCATCAATGCGGTAATACTTATTTTATTGGTGCTTGCTAAATTTCCTAAGGTCAGCCTTAACGAAGAAGAAAAAATAAACTTGTCGCAAATCGGAACCCTTTTAAAAAACCCGATTATCATCACTTACAGTTTAGGAATCTTTTTGTACGTGGGTGCCGAAGTGGGCGTTTCATCCTACATTGTAACCTTTATGAGTAAAGTTCATAACATAAGCAGTCATGCATCATTGTGGCCTGAAGGGTCGTTATTGAATGTGGCTTTTCCTTCAGTAACAGCATTGGTGGTGGGTCTGTTTTGGCTTTTTCAGGCATTGGGGCGTATGTTTATCTCACCATTAATGAAAACCATTGGCGAAAAAAAGATATTTATTTTTCACAGCCTTGGAACAGTGATTTCCTTATTGGTGGCCATCTTCGGTAATGCCAACACGGCACTGGTTGGCTTTGCACTAACAGGCTATTTCACCTGTGCTTCTTTTACTTCCGTTTTTAGTGCCGCCATTAACAGTTTTAGCGAAAACCATGGTACCGTTTCGGGTATCATGGGAACTGCTATTGTCGGGGGAGCATTTATCGGTTGGCTGGTGGGCTATACCGGAGAAGTATTAAATATGAAATGGGCCATGGCTATCAACTTGCTGGCGTTCTTTTATGTATTTGTGCTGGCCGTTTGGGGAAAAGGAAAACTTGATGTTGTTGATATTAAATCTCAGCCTGATGAATAAAAAAGTAATGATTGGCATTGATATGGGTGGAACAAAGATAATGACTGGTATCATTGATTTGGCAGGGAATATATTGGGAACACCGGTTAAGATCCCAACACGGGGTAACGACCCGGCTGACATTATAATGAACCGGATTTACAATTCGGTTAGAGAAACGTTGGCAAACGCTAAACTATCCATCGATGATATAACCGGTATAGGAATAGGTTCAACCGGCCCTTTAAGTATTAAAAACGGAACCATTCTTGATTGTCCGCAATTGCCTACCATGAACCATTTTCCAATCCGCGCTGAAGCGGAAAGAGAATTTAACGTTCCTGTTTATTTAAACAATGATGCCAACTGTTTAATTTATGGAGAAACTATTTTTGGATCGGCTACCGGAAAACAAAGTGTGTTAGGTTTTACACTTGGAACCGGAATAGGTTGTGCCATAGTACTCGGTGGGAAAATTTGGAATGGAGCCACTGAAACAGCAGGTGAAATATGGACTTCACCTTACAAGGGTGGTACTATTGAAGATTACGTTTCAGGCTCAGGTGTGTCAAAAATTTATAAGCAACTGGCGGGCAAACAAAAATCCTCACATGAAATATTTAAGTTGGCGGAAAAGGGTGATGGCAAAGCCTTACAAACTTGGATTGAATTTGGTGAACATCTTGCTGTGGCCATTTCATGGACTACCAATCTTTTCGATCCAGAGCTGATTGTGTTGGGGGGGTCGATAACCGGTGCTGCCGACTATTTTATGCCTTCTCTTGAAAGAACCTTTCAAAAATTTATTTGTAGCGAACCAGCTGAGAAAACTAAAATTGTACTGGCTCAACTGGGCGATTATGCCGGGTTCATCGGGGCAGCCTGCCTGGTGTTAAACCATGAATCAAAATAACTTATGTTTAATAATTGCAAAATCATATATAGATGAGAAAACCAAAACAGATATTATTTTTTCTTACGTTCATTATTCAGTTTCACGGATTTTGTCAGCAAATAGATGGTTCATTTAATAAACAATACCTGAAAAAATGGAAAATGGAATCGTCGTTAAAAGTTCATTCTGATGATAAGGCTGTTTCTTTAAAAAATTTTGATCAAACCAAATGGCTTGATGTTGAAGTACCCACAACCGTTTTGCGCGCTTTGGTAAAAGCAGGTATTTATCCAGACCCACATTTCGATTTAAACAATTTTCTCATCCCCGATGCTTCCGATTCGTTAAATACAAAACTTGATCTTGGCAAATACAGCTATATCAAAGATTATGTCAACCCTTTCAAAAGCCCATACTGGTTTAGTACCCGGTTTACAATTCCGGAAAACAAAAAGAACCAAAAAATCTGGCTAAATTTTGATGGGATTAACTACCGTGCTGATGTTTGGATCAATGGAAATAAAATTGCCGATTCAGCAGATATGGTTGGAATGTTTACTCGCTTTAAGTTCGATATTACACCTTACGTAAATTTAGGAAGCGAAAATATTCTGGCGGTAAAGATTTATCAGGTCGATCATATTGGAACAGCCGATCCTGGGTATCAGTTTGAGGTTTTTGGCCCACAGCGCGGATGGGGAGAAGATATTTTTAAAGATGCAACACTTAAATTCTCGGCCGGTTGGGACTGTGCCCCCGTTGTTAGAGACAGAAACATGGGAATTTATCAGGAGGTTTATCTCTCTTATACCGGTGTAGTTGAAATTATTGACCCTTACGTGATTTCCGACTTACCGTTACCCGATACAACCTCTGCCCTTCTGACTATTTCAGCCGAGTTAAAAAACAACAGCAATAAACCAGTAAAAGGACTTTTAAAGGGAACCATTAAGTTGATGAACGAAGTGGATTTTTTTACTTATAAAAAAATTATGCCTGGTAATATGAAACCCATTCGTTTTGAGAAAGAGATAGAAATTGAAGCGGGTGAAATGGTTACAGTTACTCTCAGCACCTCCGATTTTTCTCAACTAAATATTAATCATCCGTATCTTTGGTGGCCTAACGGTTATGGAAATCAGTATTTACACAATTTAACGCTGTCGTTTGAAACCGATATGGTAATTTCTGATACAAAAAACACCCTTTTCGGAATCCGTGAGATTACTAATACCCTGAAAGAGATAAACGACGAGTACGGACGGGTATTTTGGGTAAACGGAAAAAAAATATTTGCTCGTGGCGGATGGCTACAACCCGACATGATGCTTGACATGAATAAAAAACGTATGTATGATGAAGCCCGGTTGCTGGCTTGCTCCAACGTAAATATGATTGCCTGTGAGGATATGCCCTCGCCGCCCGAATACGTGATGGAAACTTATGACAAATACGGCCTGTTGATGTGGGAAACCTTTTTCCAGTGCTGGACAAGCTACCCGGGTACCGAGTCGTTTGCCAATCCTGCCGATGCCAACCTTGCTGTTACCAACGCTTACGACATCATTAAACGATACAGGAGTCATCCAAGTCTTGTTATGTGGACTTTACAGTGTGAAACTATTGTTCGTGATGAGATTTATACCCCTGTACGAAATTATGTTAAACAGATGGACACAACCCGTCCTTTTGTTCCTACCTCAAGTATCGACTGGGATGTTGATTCGCTGACTCCATATATGAAACCCGATTTACCGCTGGGTATTACCGATGATGGCGCACCCGATTATACATGGTATCCACATGGATACTATTACAATAAAATACTAGAGGTTAAACAACAAATGTTTCGTGATGAACTGGGCGTACCCTCGGTTCCGGTTTACAGCAGCATGAAGAAATTTATTTTTAACCTTGGTGATGAACCTCATGATTCCATTTACCCACTTGATAAAAACTGGGCACATCATGGTGCTTGGGATGATGGTGGTTACGTGTATAAAGCTTATGATGTAGCCATTCGTCAGCGTTATGGGTTTCCGAAAACCGTTCAGGATTATATCCGCGAAGCTCAATATGTTAATGCCGGAAGCTACCGAGCCATGTTTGAAGCTGCCAACCACCGCATGTGGGATATAACTTCAGGTGTGATGCTTTGGAAACTGAACTCTGCTTGGCCAACCGTGGTTTGGCAAATTTACGATTGGTTTCTGAATCCTACCTCGGCTTATTATTTTACAAAAAAAGCACTGGAGCCCCTGCATATTCAACTTAACGAAAACAATTTTACTGTGTCAGTAATTAATACCAACCATAATGCATTTAGTAACCTGCATGCATCGGTAAAAGTGTACAACTTCAACTTAACCGAAAAATGGTCGAAACAGGAAGTGTTCAATATAAATGAAAATTGCTACCGCGAACTATTTACACTTCCCAAGATAAAAAACCTGTCAGAAACCTATTTTGTACGATTGATATTAACTGATAACTTCGGAAAAACAGTTTCAGACAACTTTTACTGGCTCTCTTCCAAAACAAAACCCGATTTCAGCGATTTGAACACGTTAACACAGGTTAATCTTACCATTAAAACAACAATAAAAGAAGAAAGAAAGGAGCTGGTTATCACCGTGAAAATTAAAAATCCGTCGAAAAAATTGGCTTTTATGAACCGATTGATGATAACCAAGGACAAAGGAGGCGACGAGGTGTTACCAACCTTTTGGGACGACAATTTCTTCACGCTTCTCCCCGGAGAGGAAAAGATTCTTACGGCACGTGTGGCGAAATCGGATTTAGATGGAAAGCCCCCTGTTGTGGCAATTGATAGAACCATTTATTAATAAAATCAAACGATTATGAAAACTTTTAGAAATCTACTTGTTTTATTGACAATAACATTCTCTTTTCTTATTTACTCATGTAGTAAGCCGGAGAATAATTCAAATGAACCCAATAAAAACCAATCGGTTTTTAAATCGGGTAATACTACCGTTTATACACTTACGGTCGATCATATTGTCAACAATAAAGGATATTGGCAGGATCCCTCGTTGAGCAAACTGGAGGTAAAAGACCAGTCAGGACAAGCTGATAATTGGTCGAAATATATCGATTTTCAACCCAACAGTAACCGGTATCAAGGTAATATCTATTTTTATCTTCCTGATGATGTTGATAAATCGGATGTAACACAAATTAAAATAAAAACAAATTTTAAAGGATGGAGCTATTCCAAACAAAAGTGGTACTGGAAATTGCGAAATTTCAGTACAAACAAATGGGTAACTATTGGTAAAAACACTTTTGCTCAGGATTGGGTTTGGGCGGAAAAATCGTGGGTACGCACTTCCACTGATTTTATCAAATCGTCTAACGGGGAAATACGTCTTCAATATCGTTCCAATAACGACCGTGAAAATAGCAACCTCGATTATCTCATTATCGAAATAACTGTTGAAGAATCATCTGACGAGGGAACTAAATTGCTTGAACCTCCCGGAAACGGAATATATCATGCTGTATATCCCGACTTTGGCGGTTTTGAAGATGAGGTTTCGGCTCAAAAAATTACCGACTTTGAGAATCTTGCAGGAAAGAATATAACCTGGGCCTATTTTTCCAATAACTGGTTTGACGGTATTCATTTTCCTGCCGACGAAGTAAATACTATTCACAATGCCGGACGTATTCCGTTTATCCGGATGATGCCCCGAAACGAAGATGAAGATTGCCCCGACCCGGTTTATACCATGCAGGCAATTATTAATGGTGAATTTGATACCGATTTGGCACAATGGGCGCAGGATGCTAACAATTGTGACTTTCCGTTGTTGGTAGAGTTTGGCACCGAATGTAATGGCAGCTGGTTTCCATGGAACGCCAAGTGGAACGGAAAAAATAATAAAACGGGGTATGTTGACCCTGCCTTGTACGATGGAACTGAGCGTTTCAGAGATGCTTATCGCCACATTATTGATCTTTTTAACGATGAAGGTGTTGATAACATCACCTGGTTTTTTCATATCAACGTGGAAAACGACCCGCAAACCAATTGGAATAAAATGAAAAATTATTATCCCGGTGATAATTATATCGACTGGATTGGAATTAGTGTTTATGGACCGCAGGAACCCGGCGAAGGATGGTGGTCGTTTGAGGATTTATTAAGTGACAACTGGAATGAGATTATGTCGATTTCCAATGAGGGGAAACCCATTGCAATCTTAGAACTGGGTGTTATCGATTATCCTTCAGAAGGCGACAAAGCACAATGGATTACCGATGCCTACAATTGTGTTGGTCCCGGTGGTACATTCGATCAGGATATTGATGCAATGAGTTGGTGGCACGAAACGTTTGACCAAACCAACCTACGTATCAATTCATCTCCTGAAGCACAGCAAGCTTACCATAATGCAGTGTACAACTCAATATTTGTTACCAGTGCTACGTTCTCTCAGTAAACATTTTTATATGATTAAACAAAGTTTTTTTATTTATTTGCTGCTTATCGGGTTAATTGGCTTTGCGGGTTGTGAAAAGGACAATGGCTCAGATAACGAACCGCATCTTGTTGATAAACTGCACATAAAACTGTTACCGCCTGCCGGAAACAAAATCTATCATTCCGCTTTTCCTGATTTTGGTGGAACCGAAGACCATATAAGTGTTACCGCTATTAAAAGTTTTGAATCGTTGGCCGGGAAACCTATTACCTGGGCCTATTTTTCTAACAACTGGTTACCCGAAACAGGAGGAATTGTTTTTCCGCGGGAAGATGTTCAAACGATTCATAGTGCGGGAAGAATTCCGTTTATTCGGCTGATGCCGAGAGTAAACTTTGATGAAGGAGGACCTGACCCCGTTTATACAATGCGGAGATTTATTGACGGTGATTTTGATAGCCAACTGAAAAGATGGGCAAGAGATGCTAAAAGTATGGGGTTTCCTTTACTGGCTGAGTTTGGAACGGAAGTTAATGGCAACTGGTTTCCATGGAATGCCCAATACAACGGTAAAGATTCCAAAACCAGCTATGGTTCTACTGATTTGTATGACGGTATGGAACGCTTTAGGGATGCTTATCGGCATATTATTGATATTTGCAGACAAGAGGGTGCTGAAAATATTACCTGGTTTTTTCATTGTGATGTTAATTCCTTTCCCGAAGTTGACTGGAATAACAGGAAAGGGTATTATCCCGGTGATGAGTACATCGACTGGATTGGTGTTAGTGCTTATGGTAATCAGATGAGTGGAGAAGACTGGAGAGATTTTGAAGATATTTTGGCTGATGAATGGGATGATATCCAAAGTATCTCCCCTAAAGGAAAACCTATTGCCATTGTAGAGTGGGGAACTGTTGATAATGTCCAACATCAGAAACCGCAATGGATTTCAGATGCTATTAATTCGGTTATACCGGGTGGGCAATTTTATCCTGATATAAAAGCCATAAGCTACTGGCATGAAAACTGGGAAGGAGTCCATTTACGAATTGATTCCTCACCCGAAGCAATAGCAGCATATCAACAAGGTGTGGCCGATAATGTTTTTATCTCGGAAGGAGTGTTTAATAGAGAGTAAAACCAATCTTGTGCAGTAAACTTTTGAAATTTTTCCAATCATTTATCAGCTTTAATTTATAAAAACCAAATTCACGTCGTACAGGATAGTTTGTCCGGTGCATTTCAAAGGTTTGAGGAGAATTTTTAAAAGTGATGTTTTCTTTAGTTACATCATACGTTTTTTTAATGGCTTTGTTTATCACTTCCTGAAAGCTCAGGCCATCGCAATTAATTTCAATTAGATTATCAGAAATCTGTGGCAGATTAACAGGTATCCAGTCATTAAGTTTAAACCCGAAATAACGGCTAATGGCCTGAACACTCATGGCTGTACCCATAGCCTTACCATCGGTTGAATAACCCGCTATGTGCGGTGTTCCGATATCTACAAGGTTTAATAATTCAGTATTGATATCCGGTTCTTTTTCCCAAACATCTAAAACTGCTGCTTTAATCTTTTTTTGTTTTAAAGCAGCTAAAAGCGATGATGTTGAAATTACTTCTCCCCGCGAGCTGTTAATGATAATGGTTTCCGGATGGATATCCCTGAAAAAAGAATCATCAGCCAGATGAAGGGTTTTATCGATGCCGGTTCTGTTTAAAGGAACATGAAAAGTAATAATGTCTGCTTTTTGTTTAATCTCCTTCAAGGAAACAAATTTACCTTTTCCTTCTTTACGCTCTCGAGGAGGGTCATTCAACAATACTTTCATTCCTAAAGCAGAAGCAAGGCTTACCACTTTCGAACCAACATTTCCCACGCCTATAACACCCAGTGTTTTGTTTTGATAGTTGAAACCATTCTTTTCCGATAGAAATACAAATACCGATGCAATATATTGCATCACTGAACCCGAATTACAGCCGGGAGCATTAGCCCATTTGATACCATTCGATTTACAATAGGTTGTATCAATATGGTCGAAACCAATGGTAGCAGTAGTAATAAATCTTACTTTACTATCTTTCAGCAGGTCGGCATAGCATTTGGTTCGGGTTCTTACAATAAGTGCGTCAGCATCCTTAACTACTTCATTGGTTATCTCTGCTCCGGGATAATACTCAATGGTTGCATAGGACTCAAGTACACCTTTTAGAAATGGAATATTATTGTCAGCAACTATTTTCATATTTGATTACTGCGTTACACGCATTGGTAACTCTAAAGTGTTTTTAACAACTCTGCCATAATTAATCCCAGATAATTACCAATAGCATACCCAATAATTCCTACTGTAATACCCGAAAAAACAATCTCCTTATTTTTTAATGCTCCGGCTACGGCAGGAACAAATGGCGGACTACATACCAAAGCTGCAGAAGTTACCATAACAGTATCGCGGTCAATTTTAAACAAAGAAGCTACTAAAACATGGAACGTGAGCGAGCCAAATATTACCCAGGTTATATAATAAAGGAGGCGGGGAGCTGCACCAATCATGTCGAAAATATTGACCAGAGATGCAACGTCGATACTAAAAACGAGAATTAAGTACATTCCCAGTTCAAAAGTTTTAGGAAGCCTGTTTACCGATGGAATAAGCGAAGCAAGGATGGCCAGTGTTGTGATGATAAGCATTACAACAATCATTTGTGAATTTTCGGGTACCAGCAATGTAGCTGAGCCTCCAATGGCGAAAATTAAAACCGAAAGCAAAAACCCTTTTAATAATGGCCGACCGTTTTTCTTTTTAAATAACCCCCAATATGGATCTTCAGCCGAAAGGCTGATTAACTCCTTTTCAACCATGGGTTGAGGTTTATGGAATGTGGGCAAGAACTTACCAAATACAGTTTTTCCTGCTGAAATCAGAAAAAGAAAATAGGCTGCCGATACTATCATATCGTAAGCATTGGCCAACAAATAAGTGTCGTTATTAACATCCAGCATTATTTTAAGCGAAGCCAGGTTAGGGGTTCCACCGCTATATAATCCTACTAATAATCCACCTACTTCCCATAAATCGGGTGTTTCCGGATCTTTAAACAAGATGTATCCAACGGTTATAAAAATGATAAGTCCTGTTAAAGATATAACCATTGACAATAAAGTTTTGCCGGCTATTTTTGTCCAGGATCGGATATTTGATGAAAACAACATTAAAGGTAAAGCCAGCGGAACAGTAATGGTCATTATTGTGTCCTGTAATTGCTTGTATTCAGGAGGAATTATTTCCAAAGCTCCGATAATGATACCGGCAAGATAGGCAATAAGTACGGCGCCAAGCTTATTAATAAATGGAAATTTATGGCAAAGGTGTAATATTATAAACGGGGTAATAAAATAGAAAAGGACAAGTGCTGTACCTATTAACATAATGTATTATTTGTGCCAAAAGTAAAAAAAACCTGAGAAACAGCCGGGGATAGTTATTTACTTACCCCAAAACAAACATCCAGCCCTTTTGCTTTATCGATAGCAGGATGATTAACCGGAACAAGCCTTAGTTTTCCTCCAACTTCACTTAATGGAATTGAATCAATTTTTTCGCCTTTTTTTGTAACCATCATACCATAATTATTGGCAGCAATCATGTCAACAGCATGTGCACCATATCCGGTAGCCAATAAACGGTCCATGGGTGTCGGGCTTCCTCCGCGCTGAATATATCCCAATATAGTTTGCCGGGTTTCAATACCTGTTTCTTCTTCAATGCTATTGGCGATATATTGGGCAGCGGAATTAAATTTTTTGGGTTTATAAATTCCTTCAGCAACCACTACGATGGAATAATCTTTTTTCTTTTTTACACGGGTATATAAGTATTGTGTTATAACATCAATGTCATACTCTAATTCCGGAATAAGAATAACATCCCCTCCACCGGCCAGGCCTGCATACAGAGCAAGCCACCCTGCGTGATGCCCCATGATTTCAATCACCATAATGCGTTTATGGGAGTTGGCTGTGGAGTGTAACCTGTCAATGGCATCGGTAGCGATGGTCAACGCTGAGTCGAAACCAAAAGTCTGGTCGGTTCCCCAAACATCATTGTCAATGGTTTTGGGTAACCCGATTACATTAAGACCATCTTTAGCCAGGCGGGCTGCTGTTTTCATGGTTCCGTTTCCACCAATACAAACCAGACAGTCGAGCCCCATCTCTTTATAGTGTTTTTTAATTAGTTTGGGCTTGTCGATTGTTAAATTTGATTTTTTCTTAAAAGGTTTTTCCCGAGAGGTGCCTAAAATGGTTCCTCCCATGGTTAATATACCCGAGAGAGAAGCCTCATCCAGTTCAACATAATCTTTATTGATAAGCCCGAGAAAGCCTGAAGAAATTCCAAGTACTTCCATGTCGTATTTAACAATGGCTGTTTTAGCTACGCCCCTGATGGCAGCATTTAATCCCGGACAATCTCCTCCGGCTGTCAGTATTCCTATTCTTTTTGGTTTCGACATTGTGGTTTCAGTATGGTTCCTTAAGAAACAAAGGTAAAATATTTATTCAACAAATATGATTTCCATACAGGTTAAAAAAATGTGTAAGTTTGGAGTGTTGAGCATTTTTAAATATTGATTGTTCATTAACATCTTAAACAAAGTATTTTGGTTATGAAGAAGATTGCATTTCACTGGCAGATATTAATTGGGATGGTGATTGGAATTGTGTGGGGACTGATTGCTGTTCAGGCAGGATGGATTCATTTCACCACTTTTTATATCAAACCATGGGGTACTATTTTCATCAATCTGCTTAAGTTAATAGCTGTTCCGTTGGTAATGGTATCACTCATTAGCGGAATAACTAATTTAAAAGATGTATCGAAGTTGTCGCGAATGGGGGTACGAACTATTGTGCTATATATTTTAACAACGGTAATTGCCATTTCAATAGGGTTGGCTGTAGTTAATATCACCAATCCCGGTAAGATTTTTCCTGAAGAAAAAGTAGCACAGTTTAAACAAAAGTATGCGGAAAATGTGAAACAAAAAGAGGCGGCAGCAGAGGATTTAAAAGAAGATTCGCCCCTTCAGTTTGTTGTCGACCTGGTTCCTTCTAATATATTTGGCGCAATGACTGACAATACCCAGATGCTTAAAGTCATTTTTTTCGCGTTGCTGTTTGGTATCAGCATGATTATGTTGCCTGAGGCAAAAGCAGCACCTGTAAAAGCTTTTATAGACAGTACCAATGAGATTGTTTTGAAGATGATAGACATTATCATGAAAATGGCTCCTTTTGGTGTGTTTGCATTGCTGGCATCGCTAATTGTTGATATTGCGGGAGATAATCTTAAGGATACGGTTTCGCTTTTTGCAGCGTTAGGATTGTATTCTTTTACAGTTGTGTTGGGGTTGTTAATTATGATTTTTGTTGTCTATCCGATTATCATACGTTTTTTTACTAAAATCAAATATTCTAAATTCTTTAAAGCTATAATGCCGGTTCAGCTGCTTGCGTTTTCAACAAGTTCCAGCGCAGCAACACTTCCTTTGACCATGGAAACGGCTGAACAAAAACTTGGAATCTCCAATGAAACAGCCAGTTTTGTTTTACCATTAGGTGCTACCATTAACATGGACGGAACCAGTTTATATCAGGCAGTAGCGGCAGTTTTTTTAGCGCAGGTATATGGAATGGATCTTACATTTGGCCAGCAACTGACCATTATTCTTACGGCAACACTGGCTTCTATTGGATCAGCTGCAGTGCCGGGTGCCGGAATGGTGATGTTGGTTATTGTACTTACTTCGGTTGGTATCCCAACCGAAGGTATAGCTTTGATATTTGCCGTTGATCGTCCGCTGGATATGCTTCGAACGGCAGTAAATGTTACCGGTGATACCTCTATTACCAGCATCATTGCTTCTCAGGAAAATCAAATAGATTTTGATATACTCAACGAATGTTGCCTGGAAAACGAGTGATTTTGTAAGTAATGTTTTTTTACGGACGGAAAAAATACCGCCTCTTTACTGCACGATTCTTGCGATGACAACATAATGTGCAACCATTTTTCATACCTCTATGTCAAACTTTTAAAACCTATATAAGTTTTTCTTATTTTGCGGGATTATTTGAAGCTACCTTTTGTGGCAAGTAATGAAAACCCGCAATGGAATTTGACAAGTCGTTAATAGAAAAGTTAAAGAAAAACGATAGAAAGGCTCAGGAAGCTTTTTACAGGTTTTTTGCACCAAAAATGTTTGGTGTTTGCTTGCGTTTTTCTGCTGATAGCGACGATGCTGAAGACATTATGCAGGATGGGTTTATCAGGGTGTTTCGGTATATTAAAGATTACCGGGGTGATGGGTCGTTTGATGGATGGGTAAGACGAACCATTGTAAACACAGCGATAAATCATTATAAACGCAGAATAAAGCGTTCTTTTACCAAACCTATTGAACATGCAGGGCTGGCAGCAGGTTTCAATGCTAATATAATTGAACAAATGACAGCTAACGAAATTTTGGATGTAATCAGAGAGTTGCCTGACGGCTACAGGACTGTTTTTAACCTGAATATCATTGAAGGTTACACCCACAGAGAAATTGGAGAGATGCTTGGGATTTCAGAGAATACCTCTAAATCACAACTGTCTAGAGCGAGAGGAGCTTTACAAAAGAAACTGGAAAAGATAAAAAGAAAAGAGAATATTGGAGAATAACGAGCAACATATTAATGATATTTTTAAACAGAAGTTTGAAGGCTATCAGTCTAAACCACCTGAGCGTGTTTGGGAAGGTATAGCTGCTGCATTAGATAGTAACCTTGCTCCTGCCTGGTATACCACACTATATGCAAAAATTGCTGCTGCCCTGGTGGTTATTGCTTTGTTGATTGGTGGTTATTGGCTTGTTGCTGACATACTGAATCCTGTTAATACAGAGGCTGGTCTTACAATAGACCTGCCTATCGATTCTATTGATGATAAGCGAGATGATAATCATGTTTCAGATCAGAATATTTCATCAACAATAGATAAAACTGTTGTTGGAGATAATGCATTGTTACCTGAAACAGCTTCCGCTGAGGATAGTAAGCCTATTCAAAAAATTGATAAGCCGGAAACTGTTTTTATGATAAGTTCTGAGCAAAGTACAGTTACTGAAGAAATAACAAGCAATAATTCATTATCTGAGCAACAAGAGGGTTCAGCTTTCAATAATGGTGCTTTAGATTTAATGAATTATAAAACCATTGCATTTAACAATGAGCTTCCTTCGGTAATGATTAGTAATAGGGTTAGTGATGATAATAGTGTTACTGAGGTTAAACAAAATGTTAAGTCTTTAGGACGGTGGGCATTAAGTTTATATTTTACTCCCGGATTTATTTTTAACTCTTTCGATTCGCTGACCATACAGAATAGTTATGCACTGAGTTTTGAACCGGTTTATTATTTTAATAACCATTGGTTTATAAGGCCGGGGTTGGGATTACAATATTCGCGCGACAAAGGTTTTGTAAAAGCAGATTATCTAAGCTGGGATTATCTGGGTAGCTATGATGATGTGGTTGATGTTACCATTGACTCATCCGGTGGTGTATATACACCGGTGTATCACACACAAACACGCGATATTTATGATTCAATCAGACATATAACTATTTCAGAAGAAACAAACAGATACCTCTATTTACAAACTTCGGTTGTGTTTGGATATCATAATCATACAGGAAAATTTGGGTGGAGTGTTTATGCCGGCCCATCGGTGAGTTTTGTTCTGTTAAGCAAGCAGGATAATCCGGTTGACGATGACGCAAATGTAATCTCGCTGGATTATAATTTACCGATAAGAAAATCGCCGCAGTATCATTTTAAATTCGGGTTAGGTCTGGATTATGCCATTGGAAAAAACTGGCTGGTTTCGGTTGAACCGGAGTACCGGTATTATATTAATGGAATAAAGGGTGGCGATATTTACAGCAATCCTTTGTCGGGGTTGGACATTCGGTTTGGGTTTATTTATACTTTAAAAAGGTAAGAATGATGAGGAGAGTTATTATATTATTTATTTCTATAATGTTGCTAATCGTTGCTGAAGTTAATGCATCTATTGAGCCAACAAATCAGCTGATTGTTTCGGGTAAGTTAATTAATTCAAGAAGTGGGTCGGCAGTAACACAACATAAGGTTTATATTTCGATACCGGGTATTGAGCGTGAAGATAAAAAGTATAGTAAAGAGGTATACACAGATGATGAAGGTTTTTATGTTGATACTATTTTAACTAATTTAACCAAAGGAAAGCTGAATGTTTATACGCTGGATAAAGATTTAAAGAGCGTTGACTCAACAGTTAATTTCAGGTTTTTCAGAAATACCAGCATATCTCTTTTAGTGAATCTGCATGTTAATATGCCTTATCATTCAGATATTGTCAAGGCTCGTTTTAAATATGTGCAAAAGCAGGGGGGTAGTAAGTATTATTTCCGCTTTTTTGACTTAACAAAATTCGATAAAATTGTAGCCCGTAAATGGAGTTTTGGCGATGGTTCTTATTCTAATGAGAAGAATCCAGATCATACTTATCAGACTCCCGGCCTTTACAGGGTTAAACTTATCGTGGAAGCAACCTTTAGTGGAACGAATACTGTAATCTCATATTCACAAATGATTTTAGTTCCTGAGAAAATGTATTTTCATATAGGTGGTCAGGTATTTATCGATCATTTTCCCATTGATATAGGTAAAGCATTTTTATATTTTAAAGATTCGGCAGATAGCTTTATTCCTGTTGATACAGTTACTTTTGATACGCTTGGCTACTATATTTTTTATAACCTGCCTGAAGGAGAGTATATTATTAAAGCGCAACCCTGTGAATTGTCTGAATATTATGGGGAGATGTGCCCTACCTATTTTGGTAATACTTTAAAATGGCAGCAGGCTGATATTTGCAAAGTTGTAGAAACCTGTTGGGATTATGACATTAGCCTTTTATCAAGTGAAAGTATGATTAGTGGAGAAGGTGCCATAAAAGGAAATGTTTTTGTTGTTGATAATGGATTAAAGCGATTTGGATTGGGTTCGGGTGAAAACATTACCATTTACCTGTTGAATAAAGAAAAACAGAGTATTACCTACTTATATA
>Ga0256913_10000342_pt1 | contig 23921 bp, 21 predicted proteins | sample Axial_MatmetaG_FD_185970 | JGI IMG/M metagenome (GOLD analysis project Ga0256913, IMG submission 185970) | Deep-sea worm associated microbial mat communities from Axial Seamount, Juan de Fuca Ridge, Pacific Ocean - Axial_Mat | ecosystem: Environmental > Aquatic > Marine > Oceanic > Microbial... | reverse complement strand
TAATAAGCCGTGTCATTACGAATGCAGGTTGACAACTCATAATATTTATAGTTAATGAGTGGCTCATATCAATTGCATTTTTCTTTACTTTTGAATTCCTTTAAATTTGAAATATATGTTTCACCTTAAATAGCATCTCTTATGATTCAGTTTCCCAATTACTCTTACGATTATCAATTATTGATTAAACACATTTTGGATCGCCCGCTTGAATGGGCTCCTGAACAAAAAATCTATTATCGCGACCAGATGAGCTACACCTATCGCGAGTTCTTTCAAAGAGTAAAGAAACTGGCCAACCTTTATAAGGAACTTGGGGTTGAAAAAGGCAATGTGGTAGCTGTTATGGATTATGACAGCCACCGTTATCTGGAACACTATTTTGCCGTACCGATGATGGGTGCCATATTACATACCATTAACATCAGGCTTTCGCCGGAACAAATGCTCTACACTATTAATCATGCTGAGGATAAAGTTTTAATTGTTCACAAAGATTTTGAACCGTTGGTACAAAAACTGTCAGGAGGGTTTGAAACAGTTGAAAAGGTCATTTATATCAGCGATGGCGATGATGGTTACAGTGCTCCATTTGAAAATGCCGGTGAGTATGAGAAATTACTTGCTGAACAATCAGATGAATATGACTTTCCTGACTTTGATGAAAAAACCATTGCCACGCTGTTTTACACCACCGGTACTACCGGAAACCCAAAAGGGGTTTATTTTACCCATCGGCAGCTGGTGATGCACACCATTTCTGCCATCGCGGCCTTCAATGCATTTAGTTATCCAATTTCGTTTAACTACACCGATGTTTATATGCCGCTCACACCTATGTTTCATGTGCATGCCTGGGGAGTTCCATACGTGGCTACCATGATGGGTATCAAGCAGGTTTATCCCGGCAGGTATGATGAAATGATTGTGAAGTTGTTGGTTCAGCACAAGGTAACTTTCTCGCATTGTGTTCCAACCGTTTTACAAATGGTGATTGGCAATCCGGCTACCGAAAAACTCGATTTTTCCAACTGGAAAGTGGTCATCGGCGGATCGGCTCTTGCCAAAGGTCTGGCACAGGAAGCCATGAAACGCAATATTCGCATCATGACCGGTTACGGCATGTCAGAAACAGCACCTATTCTTTCGCTGGCTACTTTTAAACCCGGAATGGAAGAAGAACTGAACAACGAAGAAAAGCTTCAGGTGGTAACCAAAACCGGCTTCCCCATTCCTTTTGTTAAAATGAAAGTGGTGAACGCAAAAGGAGAAGACCTGCCCTGGGGTAAGGATAATGTGGGTGAAATAGTGGTACGCACACCCTGGCTCACCAAAGGCTATTACAAACTGGACAATAAATCGAAAGATTTATGGAAAGACGGCTGGTTACACACCGGCGATATCGCCTACCGCGACGATGATGGTTACTTTGTAATCACCGACAGGTTGAAAGATGTAATTAAAACCGGCGGTGAATGGGTTTCTTCACTGGAGCTGGAAAGCATCATCAGTCAGTGTATCGCCATTAATCAGGTAGCGGTAGTGGGTGTTCCCGATGAAAAGTGGGGAGAGCGTCCTGTTGCTTTTGTAACCTACAAAAGCGGCTTCGACGAAACCAACGCCTTTTCCAAATGCCGCATGACCATGATGACCTTCGTGGAAGCCGGTATTATTGAAAAATGGGCTATCCCCGACCGGTTTATCGCACTGGATGAAATACCAAAAACCAGTGTTGGTAAGATTGACAAAAAGGTGTTAAGAAAGATATATACCGAAAAATATACTTGATTCTCAACTATCAATATTCAGACAACGAATGACAAAGAGTAAAGACATAAGGTGGCTACAACGTTTTGACAATTATACAAAGGCATTAGAGCAACTATCAATGGCTGTCAGCCTCGCTAATGAAAGAAAACTTTCAAAGCTTGAGGAGCAAGGGTTGATACAATCCTTTGAATACACCCATGAGTTAGCTTGGAATACCCTGAAGGATTTTTTAATTGAACGGGGCAACAGAGATATTTATGGTTCAAAAGATGCAACAAAGGAAGCTTTTAAATATGGGTTATTAAAGGAGGGTGAAGTTTGGATGGATATGATTAAAAGCAGGAATATGACTTCACATACATATAATGAAGCAACGGCCAGTATGATTGCTAAGGCAATTTTGAATGCCTACTTTGTAGAATTTGTTATATTGAAAAAGAAACTTGAAGCGTTACAATAAATGGATAATCATACAAAATACGGGCTCAAATCTCATATTATTGAAAACATTCAAAAAGTTTTTGAAAACTTTTCAGAAGTTGAGAAAGTTATTTTGTATGGTTCAAGAGCAAAAGGAAATTACAGAATTGGTTCTGATATCGACCTGACCATTATTGGCACGGATATTGACCTATCAAAACTTAACGAAATTGAAAACAGGTTGGATGACCTCATGCTTCCTTACACTTTTGATATTTCAGTTTTTAGTCATATCAAAAATGATGGTCTTTTGGATCACATCAAACATGTGGGAAAAGAGTTTTATATAAAAAGAAATTAAAAATTAACAACTTATAAATTAAAGAAATGAAAAAAAGCTGGATTATTATTATCGTGATTGTAGTAGTGCTGATAGGGCTCTACTCAATGTTTAAGGGAACCTACAACAACATGGTTACCAAAAGTGAAGGGGTAGATGCGCAGTGGTCGCAGGTGGAGAATGTATATCAACGACGTGCTGACCTGATTCCAAATCTGGTAAACACCGTTAAAGGATATGCCACCCACGAAAAAGAGACACTGGAAGGTGTTGTGGAAGCTCGCGCCAAAGCTACTTCAGTGAATATTGATGCAAGCAACCTGACTCCTCAGTCGATGCAGGCATTCCAACAGGCACAAGACGGATTGTCAGGTGCCCTGTCAAAACTGATGGTGGTGGTTGAAAAATATCCTGACCTGAAAGCCAATCAGAACTTCCTTGACCTGCAGGCGCAATTGGAAGGAACGGAGAATCGTATTGCCGTAGAACGCAAGAAGTTTAATGAAACGGTAAGGGTTTACAACACTTACATCAAGACTTTCCCCAACAATATTTTTGCAGGCATGTTTGGTTTTGCACAGAAGCCCTATTTCAAATCGTCACAAGGTTCAGAAAAAGCTCCTGAAGTAAAATTTTAGCAAATATGGGAACATCAGCAAAAAACTTTTTCACTGAAAAGGAACGGCAACAGATTGTGAATGCAATCAAAGAAGCTGAACTGAATACCTCAGGCGAAATAAGGGTTCATATTGAAAACAAATGTCCCGGCGATGTTTTGGATCGTGCCATGTATTGGTTTGGCAAAATGAAAATTCATGATACCGAGCAGCGGAACGGTGTGCTGTTTTATCTGGCTGTAAAGAGCCGGAAATTTGCCATCATCGGCGACGAAGGGATTAACAAAGTTGTACCCGACAATTTCTGGGAAAAAATTAAAATACGAATGGCACACCTTTTCCAACAGGGCGATTTTGCCAAAGGACTTCAAAGAGGAATCATCGATGCCGGAGAAGCACTAAAAAAGTACTTCCCTTACCAAAGTGATGATGTGAATGAGTTACCAGATGACATTTCATTTGGTAAGAATTAAAATGTGTAAGCCGCAATTGCGCAACCGAAATATTAAAATCAATAAAATAATGAATATTAAAAGAGTTCTGATAGCTTTTGCACTTTTAATAGTTTCAAGTTCAATAACTTTCGCACAGGATATACCTGACAAGCCCAACCCTCCCAGGTTGGTCAACGATATAGCCGGAGTTATGTCGGCTTCACAGGTACAATATCTGGAAAATAAATTGCGTCATTTTCACGATACTACCTCTAATCAAATAGTGGTTTTAACAGTAAAATCACTTAATGGTTACGACAAAGCTGACTTCGCCTACCGTGTTGGTGAAAAATGGAAAGTGGGTCAGAAAAAATTCGATAATGGTATTGTTCTTTTGGTAAAACCAAGATACAGCGACCGTGACCGCGGTCAGGCTTATATTGCCGTGGGCTATGGCCTTGAACCTGCCATTCCGGATGCCATTACCCGCCGTATAGTGGATAATGAAATGATTCCCTATTTTAAAAACAACGACTACTTTGGGGGAATCGACAATGCCACTGATGTTTTAATGCAGCTTGCAGCCGGTGAAATATCTGCCGAAGGGTACAATAAAGCAACTGAAGGGTCGCCTATTGCAACCTTTCTACCCATTATTATTTTTATATTAATATTCATTCTTATGAGGGCTTCCCGAGCAAAGAGCTATTCGATGAACAACCGCGGAACTTCATTCTGGACTGCCTTATGGCTGGGATCCATGATGGGAGGAGGCGGCAGAGGCAGCGGCTTTGGTGGCGGCAGCAGCTTTGGTGGCGGAGGCTTCGGTGGCGGAAGCTCATTCGGAGGTTTTGGTGGCGGATCCTTTGGCGGTGGCGGTGCCGGGGGTAGCTGGTAACACTTTGAAAAACTAACCGCTAAGACGCTGAAGGTGTTTGATATATGAGATTTAAGAATAGAGAATGATGAATTTAAACTTCGCTGATTAATCCACTAATTTTCACTGTTTCTACACTAACACAATAGCATCTACTATAAAAAACTAATCAAGTTTATTCTTAAAGGTTTCAGGTATAAACATAGTTACAACGATAGCAATAATACAGACAACAATTAAATACCAGGCAGGCATCCATACATTGCCGCCACTGACTTTTACAAGCCACGTACTAATCATTGGAGTGGTTCCTCCAAAAATTGCCATAGATAAATTATAACTTACCGACAGTCCTGTATATCTTATCCTTTTAGGAAACATCTCCGTCATTAAAGCAGGTATTACCGATTGAAACATTGCTTCCAATACAGCAAAGGCAACCATCGAAATAGCTATTGCCTGATATGTATTCCTGAACATGACTGAAAACAACGGATAGGTAAAAACCACAAAACCAATTAAACTTGCAAAAAGCACTGTTTTCCTTCCCACTTTGTCATTCAGCAAACCAAATAAAGGAATAAGCAACATCATAACGGCAATGGACAAGGTATGAGCTGATAGAGCCTCATTCAATGGTACATTATGGAAAGTATGCAAATAGGCAGGCAAATAGATAAACAACAAGTAAACCGAAACACCAAAAGCCCAGCTTATTATAATAATCTTAAAGGCTTTCATTTTGTAATTCTGCCAAAATTCTGCCAATGGAATCTTACCCTTTTCAAGAGCCGATTCCGGTTTGTCTTCGTCAATATCTTTTCTTAAAAATAATCCTACCACACCAATAACTGCCCCAAGCAAAAAAGGTAATCGCCAACCCCAGTCGTGCAAATGGGCTTTTGTTAAAAGCGACGTTACCATTGATGCAATAGCTGAACCTAACAAAATACCGCCAAACACACCAAACGTTGACCAACTGCCAAAAAATCCTCGTTTTCCATCAGGCGCTTCTTCAACTAAAAATGAAATAGAACCTGTAAACTCTCCACCAACTGACAACCCTTGCAACAACCTTAATACTACGAGCATCAATGCAGCATACCATCCAATGCTATCATAAGTTGGCAAAAAGGCAATCAGGGTAGTTGGTATGGCCATTAAAATTACTGAAGCTTTTAAAGCTGTTTTTCTTCCATTTCTATCCCCAATGTTACCAAAAATAACTCCGCCGAGTGGCCGCATCAGGTATCCGGCAGCAAATATTCCAAAAGTTGCAATTAATTGTGTAACCTTATCTTGATGAGGAAAAAACTGACTACCGATTACGGTGGCAAAAAATCCGTAAACAGTAAAATCGTACCATTCAAGAATATTTCCTGAAAAACCTGCAATCAATGATTTTGTATTAAATTTTTGTGTGTTAGCATTAACTTTCATAACATTAAAATTAAAGTGAAACGACCTTATTTATATATTTATTATTGTTCTATAACTTTATAACAAAACATATTTAATAAGCTTCAACAGCTATAATTTATCCAACATATACCAGCTGTATTCTTTACCCGTAACCTCTCAAATCTATACTTATTAAAAGCCGGAAGCACAAAGGAAAGACAAACAACCCATTACTTCTCAGGCATCAACACAATTTCTAACCTGTATTTATCTTTTAAGTATTTATTGGCAATCTTTTTCAGCGCTTTACTACTGAGCTTGTTAATGGTTTCCTCTTTATTCAGAATATCCTCAGGATTTTTTTCAATCCACCAGTAATCGCTCATGGTTCTTAACCAGTAGCGATTGCTTTCCAGATTGGTTTTGTTATTGACAAGCTGGGTCTTTTTAACCTTCTCCACATCTTCTTCCGTAGGCCCATTCTTTTTTAAGCTTTCTATTTCTTCGTAAGCAGCTTTTGTTAATTCATCCACATTCTCAGGACCACAAGGGAAACCAACCGCAAAAGTAAATTTACCGTAAGGATACTTCGACGCATAACCGCTGGCACCCACGCCGTAAACACCGCTTTTCTTTTCCCGAAGGTTCTCAATAAGCTTAATGGTCAGCGCATCGCCCAGCGATGAAATCAGATACTCTTCTTCAGGTTGATATTTTGTTTCACCTTTAAAATAAATTTTCACCATACTTTTCTGATCCTGACCTTTGTTAATGACTTTCTTGAGCGGACCTGCAGGCGGTCTGATTCCTAAGTCAACAAATTGTTTTGTGTCATCCGAAGCAGGAATAGAACCCAGATATTTTTGCATCATTGGTAAAACTTCATCCATGTTCAGGTTTCCTGTAAAGAAAAAGGTAAAATCACCAGGATTATCAAACAGCTTTTTATAAGCCTTTTTCGCAATGGTGAAATTCAGGTTATCCAACTCCTCCACCGTTGGCATATAGTTGCCTCGTGGATTGTTGTCTGATAAAATCCTGTTGGTCTGATCTCTAAAATAGGTATTAGGATCTTCCATCATGTTGGCCATAATCATCTTTTGTTTGTTAACAACTGACTTAAATGATTTCTGACTAAAGTTTGGAGCCGTAAAATAAAGATTAATCAGCTGAAGGGCGGTTTCAAAATCTTCAGGCGTAGAACTTCCGTTAAAACCTTCGGAAAGTGTAAATACGGTTGGGCTAACCCTGACATTTTTATCAGACAACAACTTCTCCAATTCAATTTTCGAGAAACCGTTTACACCACTTTCAATTACCAGCTGATCAGCATAACCGGCAGATTTGAATTCAGAATCGCTAAAAATAGAAGTACCACCTTTGGCTGATGCTGAAAACAGAATTTCATCATTTTTAAAACTGGTAGGTTTAACCACAACCTTAAGTCCGTTTTCGAAAGTATATTCGGTAATACCGGTTTTTTCAAACTTTTTAGTCGAAACAATACTAGCAGCTGCCGGAATGGATTCCATTAACGGGCGATTACTTACCTGATCAACATAAGCTTTTACGTTTTCATTTTCGGCATTATTGAGCCATGCCAACACTTCATCTTCGGTTGGCAAAGTAACGCCTTCCTTATCGGGAGCTGCAATAATTACCACACGATTATAATCCTTTATCCACTCAGTAGCGAGTTTATTAACCTGCTCAAGGGTAATTTCAGGCAAAATCTCTTTTGCAAAATCATATTCTGCTTTAATCCCCGGTGAAGGCTCATCATCAAGAAAATTGTTAATGTATTCGTTTACATATCGCTTCGACTCGGTTTTCCCTTGCTCGTTAAACTGCTTGTCAAGATTTTTCAGATACTCGGTTTTGTAACGATCAAGCTCGGTTTGGGTAAACCCGAATTGCTTTACCCGCTGATTTTCGGTAATCAACGCCTTAATGGCTTTATCAACACCACTGGGCCCCACAACACCAATCGACATGTATGCATTTTTGGTTCTAACCAAACTACCGTAACCTGAATAACCATACATAAACGGAGGTTCTGCTGACTTGGTCAGCTCCGACAACCTTTTGTTCATCATCCCGCTGAAAAGGTTCTCCGTAATATCCCTTTTGTAATCTTCCCAGGTAGTAGTTTTTTGTGCATCATCCATATAAAAAATCTGAACCAGTGTATAGGGTGCCTCTTTGTCGCTTACAACTTTTACATATGTTTCCTGATGATCGGGAACCTGAAATACTTCCCTGTCACGATACTTCTCAGGAGCTTTCAAATCACCAAACAGCTTTTCTATTTTCTTTTGCATCTCCTGTGGGTTCATATCGCCAACGGCAACCACAGCCATCAAATCCGGACGATACCACTCGTGATAATAACGACGTATTTTGTCATATTCAAATGTTTCCAATAAGTCCTTTTTTCCAATGGGAAGCCGTTCAGCATATTTCGAACCTTTAAAAAGCATTGGAAAATATTTGTCGCGCATACGCTGCTGAGCACCTTGCCCCAATCGCAGCTCTTCAAGAATTACACCGCGTTCCTTATCAATCTCTTCCCCTTCAAAAGTAACATCACCGGCCCAGTCGCGAATAACCAGTAACCCGCTGTCGAGCACAGCCTCATCATCACTTGGAACAGGAATCATATAAACAGTCTGGTCGAAACTGGTGTATGCATTCAGGTCGTTACCAAATTCAACCCCAATGCTTTGCAAATAGCTAACCAGGTCGTTCTTTTCAAAATGTTTGGTTCCGTTAAAACACATGTGCTCGGTAAAATGTGCCAGTCCCTGCTGATCATCATCTTCTAAAATAGAACCGGCATTCACCACCAGTCGCAATTCCACAATATTTTTAGGTTTTTCATTTTGCCTGATGTAGTATGTCAGGCCATTGTCCAGTTTTCCTTTGATTACTTTTGAATCCAAAGGAATGGAAGCTTTTAGATCAAACGATTCGGATTGAGCAAAGATTGGCGAGCCAATAAAAAGAGCAATGGCAACGAGCCAAAAGGAGAGCATTGATTTTTTCATATTAGACGGGGTATTTATTTACTTTAACAGACAAAAGATTAATGATTGGTTGTTTTTTATTTAACAGGTGCTAAACTAAGAATTAATTATAAAAGGTTGTTAAATATTGTTGATTTTTTAACACCTGTAATTTGCTTAAAATAATTACTTTTGCTGCCTCCAAACGGAAAGATAAAAACATCTAATTATTAACCTTTTATAATAATTGAAAATATGGCATTCAACCTTAGAAACCGAAACTTTGTAAAGTTACTGGACTTTACCCCCAAAGAGATTAAATTTTTACTGGATCTTTCTGTAGATCTGAAAAAGGCAAAATACGCCGGAACCGAACAACAGCGTTTGAAAAATAAGAATATTGCACTGATTTTTGAAAAATCATCAACCCGTACCCGTTGTGCTTTCGAAGTGGCAGCCCACGACCAGGGAGCCAATGTTACTTACCTCGGGCCTTCAGGCACTCAGATTGGCAAAAAAGAATCGATGAAAGACACTGCCCGCGTACTGGGTCGTATGTACGATGGTATTGAGTATCGCGGTTTCGGACAAGAAATTGTAGAAGAGCTGGCTGAGTTTGCAGGTGTTCCGGTTTGGAATGGACTTACCAACGAATATCACCCAACTCAAATTCTTGCTGACTTCTTAACCATGATGGAGCACTCCGATAAACCATTGCATCAGGTTTCGTTTGCTTACCTTGGCGATGCCCGCAACAACATGGGTAACTCACTGATGGTGGGTGCAGCCAAAATGGGAATGGATTTCCGCGCAGTGGCTCCCAAGTCGGTATGGCCTGACGAAGAGCTGGTAAAAACCTGTAACGAAATTGCCAAAGAAACCGGTGCAAAAATTACCCTTACCGAAAGTGTTGACGAAGGAGTAAAAGGTGTTGACTTCCTTTATACCGATGTTTGGGTATCCATGGGCGAACCGGATGAAGTATGGAAAGAGCGCATTGAGCTGCTGCTTCCTTATCAGATAAACAAAGAGATGGTTGAAAAAACAAACAATCCACGTGTTAAGTTCCTGCACTGTTTACCATCGTTCCACAACCGTGAAACCATTTTAGGTGAAGAGATATATCAGAAATACGGCATCGAAGCCATGGAAGTTACCGATGATGTTTTTGAATCGGAAAACTCAGTAGTATTCGACGAAGCAGAAAACCGTTTGCATACCATTAAAGCGGTGATGGTAGCCACGTTAGGAAGTTAATAAAACAACAGCACTAAATAGCAAATCACAAGCATCAAATCACAAATTACAAATAAATTCTAAATCCAAATTACAAATATTCAAAATGAGTAAGTAGCGATTTTGAATTTTGGTTTTAAGAAAATTGGAAATTTTTTGTTATTTGGTGCTTGAAATTTGGAATTTTTAAAATTATGGCAAAACAAGAAGACGTACTAAAAAAGATAATTTCCCATGCCAAGGAGTATGGTTTTGTATTTCAGAGCAGTGAAATTTACGATGGCTTAAGTGCTGTTTACGACTACGGCCCAAACGGGGTTGAACTAAAAAAGAATATCCGCGACTATTGGTGGAAATCGATGGTTCAGTTTCATGAAAACATCGTTGGACTGGATGCAGCTATCTTTATGCACCCGACCACATGGAAAGCTTCCGGCCACGTGGATGCCTTCAGCGACCCGCTGATTGACAACAAAGACTCGAAAAAACGTTACCGTGCCGATGTGCTGGTGGAAGATTTTATGGCCAAGATTGAAGCCAAAATCGAAAAAGAAGTTACCAAGGCCAAAAAACGTTTCGGTGATTCATTCGACGAACAGCAGTTTCGCGAAACCAATCCCCGCGTACTGGCCAACCTTAAAAAGCTGGAAGAAATCAAAAGCCGCCTCTATCCTGCCATGGATAACGACGACATGGAAGGCATCCGCCAGCTAATCATCGACCTTGAAATTGCCGACCCTATTTCAGGTACCAAAAACTGGACAGAAGTCCGTCAGTTTAACCTGATGTTTTCAACCAGTATGGGTTCAACAGCTGATTCAGCAACCGAGATCTTTCTACGTCCCGAAACAGCTCAGGGTATTTTTGTCAACTATCTGAACGTACAAAAAACCACCCGTATGAAAATTCCTTTTGGGATTGCTCAAACAGGAAAAGCTTTCCGTAACGAGATTGTTGCCCGTCAGTTTATTTTCCGTATGCGTGAATTCGAACAGATGGAAATGCAGTTTTTTGTACGTCCCGGAACCGAAATGGAATGGTACGAGTACTGGAAAGAACAACGGATGAAATGGCATGTTTCAACCGGTATTCCTGCTGACAAATATCGTTTTCACGATCACGACAAGCTGGCTCATTATGCCAATGCGGCTGCCGACATCGAATTTGAATTCCCCATGGGCTTCAAAGAGCTGGAAGGTATTCATTCACGAACCGATTTCGACCTGAAAGCACACGAAGAGTATTCAAGCAAAAAGTTACGTTACCACGATCCGGAGATTAACGAAAGTTATGTGCCCTATGTTGTAGAAACCTCCATTGGGCTCGACCGTATGTTTTTAGCCATTATGAGTAATGCTTATACCGAAGAGAAACTGGAAGACGGTTCGGAACGCGTGGTAATGAAACTGCCTCCATTTCTGGCACCAAACAAAGTGGCTGTTTTTCCTTTAACCAAAAAAGACGGACTACCTGAAAAGGCTCGTGAAATCATGAACGGATTAAAGCACGATTATATGTGTTTTTATGAAGAGAAAGATGCCATTGGTAAACGCTACCGCCGTCAGGATGCTCTGGGAACTCCATATTGCATTACCATTGACCATCAAACATTAGAGGATAACACCGTTACCATTCGCGAACGTGATACCATGAAACAGGAACGAATTCCCATTGACAAGATATCAGGAATTGTTGGAGAAAAATTGAAAGTGGAATTTTAAGAGAGTTTGTTTCCGACCTGTCAGGTTGATTGAAACCTGACAGGTCGGAAAGCAGGTATGCTGGCCGGAGACTTGTCCGGTCGAAAGGAGAAAGAAATAATCTTTTTAACCTGACAGGTTTTGTTCAACCTGTCAGGTTAAAAAAAACTATTCCGTCAAATATTCTTTAAGCCCTTTTTTGGTTTTATTTTCCTGATGAAAAGAGAGGAACTCTTCTTTTGAACCAAACATCGCAATAATTTCCTTTCGTTTGATATGAGTTGGTTTGTCAGATAATATAGCATTGTATGATGAGAACTCCCATTCATTATAATCATTAACAAGTCCATGGTGAATGGGGTTACGATGAATATAGCAGATGAGATAGCTAAAAAGGCTCTCATTGTTAACCGCTATTCTCTTAAATGGTAATAAAAACAGTTTACCGTGCCTGTTGTGTGCTTTGTTAAATGACTTTGAATAACTGTTAAAGAAGTTACTAAATACCTTTGATAAATCAGAAACTTTTAATGCTTTATGTTTGAAATGTGTTAATCGAATAGCTTCAATATTTTTAACTGTGATTAAAAGATGAAAGTGGTTAGGAATTAGGCAATAGGCTAAAACATCTATCCAGGGAATAAGAAAACGCTCTAATTTTTTAAGAAAATAAAGATAATCAGAACGGTTTAAAAATAATTTCTCTATACCATTGGCTTTGTTAAAAATATGGTATGTTTTGCCAAATTGTAAAGTTTCATATTTTCCTGTAGTTCTCATGATAGTTTAATGCTAAGAAATTTTGTTGTTTTCGACCTGTCAGGTTGAATAAAACCTGACAGGTCGAAAGGTGAAGATATTATTTTCTTAACCTGACAGGTTTTGATTAACCTGTCAGGTTACTGATACATAAACCTTTTAATGCTCTGTTTTGGAGTTTTGGCAAAGGGTTCTTTGTGGAGATGCATTCGTGAAACGCTCATATAGGAAGGAAAATGTTTGTTAAGCTCCTTGCGATAGTTTTCCAGCTTTTCTTCCAGTCCTTTGTCAGATAGTTGCAATGCTTTTACCACATCTTCATCAGGAACGATTAAAGCAATTAGTTTTCCTTCACGCTGAACCACCAGCGATTCGGCAACACAAGCCCGGTTATTTATCATAGATTCAATCTCCTCAGGATAGATATTTTGTCCGGAAGGACCCAGCAGCATATTCTTGCTTCTTCCTTTGATAAAGATAAACCCATCTTCATCAATAATGCCCAAATCGCCCGAATGCAGCCAGCCATCCTTGTCTATAGTCTGATCGGTAGCTTCTTTGTTTTTATAATAACCCACCATCACATTCTCACCTCGCATAAGAATTTCACCCACCTCATGTTGCGGATCAGCAGAATCAATTCTAACCTCAAGGTCATCAACAGCACGTCCACAAGAACCCTTTTTCGCTTCCGATGCCGGAGCATATGCCACCAACGGACCGCACTCTGTCATACCATATCCAACGGTAATGGGGAAGCCAATTGTTCTGAAAAAACCTTCAATTTCATCACTTAAAGCAGCGCCACCCACAACAACTTCAACAAAATTACCCCCAAAACCTTCGCTAACACCCGCCAACACCTTTTTATGCAGCAACAGGTTTAACAATGGAATTTTCAAAAGGAAACTAAGAGGCGCTTTTTTTATAACCGGCAATATTTTCTTTTTGTATATCTTTTCAATTACCAACGGAACCGACAAAATCAATCGTGGTCTGATTTCCTGAAAGGCTTTAGTAATAATGGCCGGGGTTGGTGTTTTGGTTAAAAAAGTTATATGACATCCCAATGAGAACGGAAAGAGAAATTCAAAGGCAAGCCCATAAGCATGTGCAAGCGGCAGGAAAGATACAATCTTGTCGCCCGATTGTAAAGGCATATTATTACGGGCAAACCTTACGTTTGCTGCCAGACTATTGTGTAACAGCATTACTCCTTTAGAGAAACCGGTGGTTCCAGAGGTATAGCTTATTTCAGCCAGTTCTTCATTTGGAATTGTTGGCAGCTCAAAACTATCAGCAGTAAATCCATCCGGAAATTTTTTATCAAAAGTGTCTTCTATGCTATGAACAATCTGATCCAGTTCTTTATTTCTGGAATGAAGCGGCATTAAATCTTCAAGTCCGAAAACATATTGCAGGTCGAACATGTCATCAATTTCCAGTTTATCCCAAATATTATTGGCTGCAAACAGAACTTTTGATTCGGAATGGTTCACAATATAATGTACATCTTTAGGAAGGAAATCGGGCAATATGGGAACAACAACAGTTCCGTAAGTAACAACAGCCAGATAGGCTATTCCCCAGTTAGCAGCATTTTTACCAATCAGGGCAATTTTATCGCCTTTTTTAAGGCCTGTCTTTTCAAAGACAATATGAAACTTTTGAATTTGTTCTGCAACCTCTTTGAAAGTATACGTACCACCATTATAATCAGACAAGGCAGGAAGATCAAAATTCTCTTTAATGGCCGTGTTAAAATAGGCAACCAGATTCTCTTTTATCATGATATTATATGTTAGAGTTTGGGACTATAAACAACAAAGGTAAGAAAAGTAGTCTAAAAGGTAAGTTTTAGATTTATTCAAAGTAAAATACAAAAGCTACAACTGCCGTTTCTCATCAAAATAAACTTCCTTATTCCGTTGGTTATTAACCTATTTTTGTTACTTTTGCAGCCAATTTTTTTGAGACATTTTCGACTTATGATTAATATAACCTTACCAGACGGAACCGTGAAGCAATATCCCAAGGGTAGCAATGCCATGGATATCGCCAAAAGCATCAGCGAAGGACTGGCACGCAACGTGCTGTCAGCCAAAGTAAACGGAATTGTTATGGAGGCTACACGCCCCATTAACGAAGACGCTACCATACAGCTGCTTACCTGGCGTGATGAAGAGGGGAAAGCTACCATGTGGCACTCATCGGCTCACCTGATGGCAGAAGCCATTGAAGCACTTTACCCAGGTGTTAAGTTCGGTATTGGTCCTGATATTGAAAACGGATTTTACTATGATGTTGATTTTGGTGAGTATTCAGTATCAGAAAAAGACTTTCAAAAGATTGAACAAAAGATGCAGGAGCTGGCCAGGCAAAAGCAAACTTTTAACAGAAAAGAAGTTACCAAAGCCGAAGCATTAGAATATTTCACCAAAAAAGGTGATGAATACAAGCTGGAGTTAATCAACGATCTGGAAGATGGTCAGATTACCTTCTACGAAACCGGTAACTTCACCGACCTTTGTCGTGGTCCTCACCTCGCTGACACTTCTCCAATTAAAGCCATTAAACTGCTTAAAATTGCAGGTGCCTATTGGCGTGGTGATGAAAAAAGAAAACAGCTTACGAGAATTTATGGCATCACATTCCCTAAAAAGAAAGAGCTGACCGAATATCTGGAATTGCTGGAAGAAGCCAAAAAACGTGATCATCGTGTTTTAGGAAAGCAGATGGAACTGTTTGCTTTTTCAGAAGCAGTTGGACAAGGCTTACCATTATGGCTACCTAAAGGGGCTCAACTTCGCGAACTACTTGAGCAGTACCTGAAAAAGGTTCAGCGTGCAGCAGGTTACGAACCTGTTATCACTCCTCACATCGGGAATGTTGATTTATATAAAACTTCAGGTCATTACCAAAAATATGGTGAAGAATCGTTCAGACCAATTTCTACTCCACAAGAGGGTGAAGAGTTTTTTCTGAAACCAATGAACTGTCCTCACCATTGTGAGATTTACAAAGTAACCCCTCATTCCTATCGCGATCTCCCGGTTCGCTATGCTGAATTCGGAACCGTTTACCGCTATGAGCAGAGCGGCGAATTACACGGACTGACAAGGGTTAGAGGATTTACTCAGGATGATGCACACATCTTCTGCACTCCGGATCAGATAAAAGAAGAATTCAATGGTGTAATTGATATCATAATGAGAATTTTCAAAGCATTAAGCTTTGATGATTTCATCACTCAGATTTCACTGCGCGACCCAAATAACAGCGAAAAGTATATTGGCAGCGACGAAAACTGGGAGAAAGCAGAACGTGCCATTATGGAAGTTGCCGAGGAACGTGGTCTTGAAGCCAAAGTTGAATATGGTGAAGCAGCCTTTTACGGGCCTAAAATGGACTTTATGGTACGCGATGCCATTGGCAGAAAATGGCAGTTGGGAACCATTCAGGTTGATTATAACCTACCTGAACGTTTTGATCTGACTTACATTGGCGCCGATAATGAAAAGCATCGCCCGGTGATGATTCACCGAGCCCCATTTGGTTCTATGGAACGTTTTGTAGCAGTTTTAATTGAGCATTGTGCAGGTAATTTCCCGTTATGGCTTACTCCCGATCAGGCTATAATATTGCCAATCAGTGAAAAATATCAGGATTACGCAGAAAAAGTTTTAACTTTGCTCAAAAATACCGAAATTCGCGCCCTCATTGATGGAAGAAGTGAGAAAACCGGAAGAAAGATCAGAGATGCGGAAATGAAGAAAATTCCGTATATGCTGATTGTTGGTGAGAAAGAAGAGGGTGAAGGAACAGTTTCGGTTCGTAAACATGGTGGTGAAGATCTTGGAACTTATTCCATTGAAGATTTTGCCAGGATGGTAAACGATGAGTGTGAACGATTGATGAATATTCAATAATAAAAGTATTAACTAATATAGGAGGGCTTAACAATAGCACAGTATAGAGGCAGACGGGGTCCACGCAGACCATTTGTAAAAAAAGAGGATCCACACAGAATTAATCAGCGGATTTCTGCACCGGTTGTACGACTGGTAGGCGGAAATGTTGATAATGATATATACCAACTTCGCGATGCTTTACAGAAAGCTGACGAGCTTGGACTTGATTTAGTAGAGATTTCGCCAACCGCTAATCCACCGGTTTGTAAAATCATGGATTACAAAAAGTTTCTTTACGAACAAAAGAAGAAACAAAAAGAGATCAAAGCTAAATCAGCAAAGATTGTAGTTAAAGAGATCAGATTGGGTCCCAATACAGATGACCACGATTTTGATTTCAAATTAAAACACGCCATCAAATTCCTTCAGGAAGGGGCAAAAGTAAAGGTGGATGTGTTTTTCAAAGGCCGCTCCATTATCTATAAAGATAAAGGGGAACTGATTTTGCTTCGGTTTGCCGAGGCACTTGAAGATTACGGCAAAGTTGAAAGGCTGCCCAAACTGGAAGGAAAGCGCATGATCATGATCGTTGCGCCTAAGAAGTAGAGTTTTTTATTAAACTATTTATAAATCAATTTAAATTCATTTAAGCGATGCCAAAAATGAAAACAAAATCCGGAGCTAAGAAAAGGTTTACACTAACCGGTTCCGGTAAAATTAAGAGGAAGCATGCTTACAAAAGTCACATTTTGACAAAGAAGTCAACCAAGCGTAAACGCAACCTGACTTACTTTACCATCATTGACAAAGCGGATGAGAAAACAATCCGTAGCATGATTCGTAGTTAATTAATCAATGTTTAACTTTGTTACAGCCAGATAAAGATCCCCGATGAGTTTCAGGGACGCTGTAATGATAAAATTTTAAAAAATGCCAAGATCAGTAAACGCAGTAGCGTCGAGAGCTAAGAGAAAAAAGCTCATGAAAATGACCAAGGGTCAATTCGGACGCAGAAAGAATGTTTGGACGGTAGCGAAAAATTCGCTGGAAAAGGGCTTGCAATATGCCTACCGCGACAGACGAGCAAAAAAACGTACCTTTAGATCTTTATGGATCCAAAGAATTAACGCAGGTGCCAGATTACATGGTATGTCCTATTCAGAATTTATGGGCAAACTCCATAAAAAGGATATCGAAATGAGCCGCAAGGTTCTTGCCGACCTGGCCATGAACCATCCTGAAGCTTTTAAAGCCATCGTGGATGCAGTAAAATAGAGAATCAATTCTCAATATAAAAAGAACCCCGGATGAGTAGTCATTCGGGGTTTTTATTTGGAATATAATCCCAACAATTACTCCAGTCCGAATTTCTTCATCCTGCGATCGAGTGCCTGCCAGGTGATATGCAGAAGCATAGCTGCTTTTGCTTTATTGCCGCCAGTCTTATTAAGCGCTTTTTGAATTAACTTTTTCTCAAACACCTCCAGGTTATAGTTATCATCTTCGATTAATTCTTCGGTATGATTTTGCGTTGATTCATTTCCTGAAAGATTTATCCCGTTGCCATTTTTAGTGTGCAATTTAAAATGCTCCACCTCCAGCTGATTACCCTCACATAAAATCACCGCTCTTTCAATCACATTTCTAAGTTCACGAACATTCCCAGGAAAAGGGTGCTGCTTTAGTAATATCATTGCTTCATCTGACACCCCTGTTATTTGTTTGTTCATTCTTGCAGCATACATATTAAGAAAATAGTTAGCTAACAATGGAATGTCCTCTTTACGCTCTCTTAACGAAGGTGCTTCAACAACAAATATACTTAGCCGATGGAAAAGGTCGAGCCTGAATTTATTCTTTTCAGTAAGTGCTTCAAGATCTTTATTTGATGCGGCAATTACCCTTACATCAACATCAATGGTTTCTCTTGAACCAACCTTACTTACTTTTCGTTCTTCCAAAACCCGGAGCAACTTTGCCTGCTGACCCAAGGGCATATCTGATATTTCATCCAAAAACAGCGTACCGCCATTAGCAATTTCGAACCACCCCTTTTTATCTTCGTTGGCTCCGGTAAACGATCCCTTTTTGTGCCCGAAAAATTCACTCTCAAAAAGACTTTCAGGAATGGCCGAACAGTTGACCGAATAAAAGGTATTTTTACTACGTTTACTCATATAATGAATTCCATGTGCAACAAGTTCCTTACCTGTACCACTTTCTCCCAAAATCAATACCGAAGTATTATCGGTCTGCGCTACTTTATTCATCATACTGGTCATATTCCTCATGGCAGGGCTCTCGCCAAGCAGCTGACTTCCTATGTTTTCGAGTAGTTTTTTTGACAGTAAATCCAATCCGGATTCCATCATCTTTATTTTCTGCGTCAGTGCAATAAACCGCTGGGTTCGTTTGATAGCATTTTGAATATCCACCAACCTGAAAGGTTTGGCAAAATAATCGGTAGCACCTAACCGCATGGCTTCAATAACCGTATTCATATCACCATGACCACTCACCATGATAACCTCAATATCCGGATTTTTTTTCTTAATCTTCTCCAATACTTCCAGTCCGCTCATTTCAGGAAGACGAATATCGAGAATAACAATATCAACCTTATTTTTCTCAAGTACAACGAATGCTTCAGAGGGCTTGTTGGCAGAAAATACAGTATACTTAATTGACTTTAAGAACTCCTTTATCTCCTCAACCACCCTTGGTTCGTCATCAACAATTAAAATATTCAGTTTGCTTTTCATAGCTCTATATAATTGGTAGTTCAACAAACATTTTTGTTCCTTTATCGGGTGCACTTTGGGCAAATATTCTTCCGTTCGACTCCTTTACGATACCATAGGATATGGAAAGTCCGATACCCGTACCTGACTCCAGATCCTTTGTTGTAAAAAACGGTTCAAATATCTTATTTTTTATTTCATCTTTCATCCCAATACCATTATCTTCTATGCTAATTAACACCATGCTACTCTTTACATCAATATTAATAACAACCTTCTTTTTATAAGATGAACCAGCACCACCACTGCTTTTTTTATTAACTGCATATCTGGCATTTGACAGCAGGTTAAGAAGAACCTGTTCCACCCTGTAAGGATTTACATAGATAAAAACCGGCTTGCTTCCCAGGTTTATTTTTATCTGGATATGCTCACTATTAAATTGTTTCTCAACCAATGAAAGTGTATTTTTAACTATTTTGGACACTTCTACTTTTTCTTTTTGAATACTCTGCTGATCGCGTGAAAATACCCTTACATGATTGATAATATTTCGGATTCGTTCGATATCCTTAAATAACACTGAGATTTTACTAACAAGATAATCATTGGTTAGTTCATTCTCGTTTAACTTATAAAGGATGTTATCAAGTCCCATAGAAATTCCTCCCAACGGCTGGTTAATTTCATGTGCAAGGCCGGCAGCTAATTCACCCATCGATTCAAGCTTTGACTTTTGAATCAGCAATTGCTGCTGCTGCTCAACTTTCTGAACCTCTTCGCGAATCCTGTTCTCGAGATGTAGATTAAGCTTATTCAACTCATCCTCTGCAATTTTTCGTAAAGTAACATCTGAAACAAAAACCAGTGTTGCCATTTCACCATCCCAATTAATGCGTGCCGGCTTTAACTCCAGCCACCTTACATGTCCGTTCTTGTGTGTAATTGTTATATCAACAGTAGTATAAAACTCCTCACTGCTTTTATCTGACAGAATTGATTTAGTTGATTTTCTGAACTCTTCATCAATAAAATCACAAAAGCGCTTCCCGATAATCTTTTTTGGTATCATATCGAAAACCTCCACCATACGCGGATTCACCATTAAAACCTCTCCTGATTTATTGACAAGTATAATCCCGTCGTTGGCATTTTCAAAAATCAAGCGATATTTTTCTTCACTTTCACGCAGCAAGACTTCAGTGTGCTTACGTTCAGCAACTTCTATCTCCAGTTCCTTTGTCCTCTCTTTTACACGATTTTCAAGTTGTGCATTTAGCGACAGGAGTTCAAACTCAACCCTTTTACGATAAAATGCTGCTCCAATATTATTGGCTACTAACCGTAATGCATTAATTTCAACCTCTGACCACTGTCTGGTCTGCTTACATTCATCCAGACCAATAAATCCCCACCACTCATTCTGAAGAAAAACCGGAATAATTAAAATTGATTTAATATCCTGAGCCACTAACATTTGTTTCTCTTCTTCAGGAAAATCGGTTTCGACATTTCCTTTAATAATCTCATCTGATTCCAAAATGGATACCCATCTTGAGAAGGATGGGGAGCTAATAGGTATATTTTTTAATAAATCATTATCTAACTGTCGCTCTATCCCGTATTCAACCCATTCATAAATTTGGCTGACAACAGACTTCTTTTTGTGAGCGTGTCTCCTGAAAATATAGAGGCGGGAAGCACTGGTTGCTTCTCCAATTAACCCTAAGGTATCATTAATATTTTCATCACTAATACCTTGCTGTAGAAAAAGCGCGGTGGTTTCACTTAGGATTCTTAATATATAGTCACTTTTCTCTCTATCTCGTTCAGCTTCTTTTCTTCTTCTTCCTTCTTCTTCAATTTGCCGTTCTAATAGTATTTCATGAACCTGCTCTCGAAGAATCTTAGTAAGCTTATCACTATCTATTGGTTTTGTTAAAAAGCCCTTTACCCCTGCCTCAATGGCTTGAATAAAATACTTAACATCTACAAAAGCTGACATAATAATAACCCTGACACCCTTATCAAGTGTCCGGATTTTTTTCACCATATCAATACCATTAATTACCGGTAGTTTAATATCCGTAATAATAATATCAGGCATATGAGATTTATACACCAAAAATCCATCCTCCCCGTTGGTGGCTGTAATGACTTCCTTAACCTGCCTGGCAATTATTCTTGAATAAATTGCCCGTAATATGTCATCGCTCTCAACAAGTAATACCGAAATATTTTCAACTGTCATCTTAAAACTATTAATGATTATCGTTATAAATCATTTCACCGGCAACAATATGTACATCCAGATGATTCTCAAAAGGCACCAAAGGGCACGACCATTTGTCGGAGTATGCACAATAGGGATTGTATGCCATATTAAAATCCAGCATTACCGTATCAGAACACGGAATAAGTATCTCAAGATACCTGCCGGCACCGTAAGAAGTCTTACTGTTGGTTTTATCTCTAAATGGGATAAACAAATATTTCCCATACTCAGGATCGTGCATAAAATCAACATTCTGGTAAAGGGTTAACTTTTGTAATGTATCGCCAACTTTAAATTTAAGGTAACCATAAACCCTGTAATTAGGCTTACGCTTGGTGTTGGTAGCCATACCAAAAACCTCACCGGTTGTATCAATGGTAAAATAAGCCTTAATAATAAAGTCCTGGTTTATTGGAAAATAATTGGGATCGTGGTAATGACCTTGAAACTGAATACTATCCAGGGGTGATGTTTTAGGGTTAGCAAACTCAGCAATGGCTTTTTTCCTAAATAATGTTATGGAATCGAAATAAGCTTTGCCAATATTAACTGTTTCATCATCTTTGTCTGATTGCTGCTTATTATCTGAAAACCGGCAGGAACTTATAAAAACAACCATTCCAATAAAGGAAACAGAAAGAAAAAGTAATCGATTAAAAGAAGATTTTGATAAAGACATAGATAAATTAAGTATAAAAAATGTGTTAAAAGGCTTCGCCAAACCCAAAGAAAAAGAAATGTTGATCGCTTGAAATCCCGTAGTCGAAACGAATATTTGCCTTATGCTGGCTATCAACCATTAGTCGCAAACCTGCTCCGGCTGACCAATGTATTCCATCCAGTTTATAGCTGCTAAAGCTTGGTGATACTTCACCGATTCCCCCAAAAGCAACCGCTGATATTATCCAGTAAATAGGAAACCTAATTTCAGTCTGGGCTATGGTCATCAGCTTATCACGATATCTTCCTTGGTAAATTCCTCGCATTTTCTCACCGCCTCCCATCAGTGCCAACGACTGAACAGGAACATCTCCAAAGTTTATCTCCGAATAGAATTGTGTAGCCAGTGTTACTTTCTCAGCCAAAGGAAAATATTTTCTATAGTCCATCAAAAAATAGCTATAATTAAACTTGCTTCCAAAGTTTTGATGATAATCAACAAATGATGCCATTAAAAAACTTCCTTTATGAGCGTTGATATTATTATCTCTTCCCTCCAAATAAAGCATCAAACCGATACCCGACTGTATTCCCTCGTTGACTGATAGATTCGCGTCGCGACCTGGACATATGGAATCATTGTTATCCATATACTTAACCTTAGTATAATTCTTAAACCTGTAAACAAAACTCAGGTACATCCTCTTGTAAACATTATAACCAATAGCATTAGTAAACTCCTTTTGATCAAATTCTACCAGACACTGATTCTCCAGCTTTGTATCGTTTCCTATCCCGTAATAAAAAGAGGGAAAACTAATTAGAATAAACTGGTTAAAGTTCCTCCATCCTGAGCGGCCAAAAAACAGGTCTGAATTTGCAACAAACTTAAACTGATTGTTTAAAGTGTAATAAGCTAATCCGGTAACTGTAGAAGTTGGTACGGTTGTATCTCCCTTTGCATTTTTACCCAATCTAAACGAATTGAATTTAGTAAGACCAAACAACCAATCAGTTTCCGTGTTATACGAAACAATGGGCAAAGGAAACCACTTCACAATCCATTCCATTTTATCATTAATCTTCTCAAATGCTGATTTCTTTTCTGCAATAGTATCGTTAGTTTGCTGCGAAAACAGAGTCATTGACATACTAATAAGAACCAGAACCAACAAAGGCTTAATAAGGAAAGTTTGTAAACGTCTTACCATATCTCAAACATTAATTTCATGATTTTCAAAGATAGTAAAGAAATCAAATAATTTCTCTTCAATTAAAAAAAGTACTTTCGGCCTGAGCCAAACACTACCAACTGCGGCTAAGCAACTCTGTCACAATTATTATTCGACTATCAACCAAAAAAAATATCAATCATATTAATACTAAACGTATCTTGCAATGCGTTAACCATTTGAAACACCTCTATCTTCTTTTTACTTAAAAATATTATAATGAGAATCAATCTGATTTCTAAGGGAGTCCTGCTCTCCATGATGGTACTGTTTATCTTTTCATGTCAAAATGAACAACAGCAAACCAAATCAAACCTGTTTGACCCATTTGAAGAAACGCCAACAATATCATCGGAAGATCCCGTCACCGTTAGTTTCACTGAGCGGCCCGAACTGTTTCAGGGACTCACGGCAGAAGAAAAGAATGAGGTAATTGAGTTATCACCAAAAACAGAAGGAAGGGTTTTTCTTGTCGAAAAGAAAGAGATCGTGTTTCAACCTTCGAAGGCTTTACAAACCGGACAAAAATACAATGTAACGGTT